>ULXO01008677.1_pt1 | contig 11392 bp, 8 predicted proteins | sample 1961391 | NCBI WGS metagenome assembly ULXO01 (sample SAMEA4835841, study PRJEB28245) | human gut metagenome | biome: gut microbiome; material: fecal sample | place: Denmark | collected 2008 | reverse complement strand
TGCCACTCTTTACAGTCCTGCTCGGTACGGGCGGACGAATCGGTGAGATACTCGGTTTAAGGTGGGAAGATTGTGACTTTCAAGGTAACATCATCAATATCAACCACACCCTTATTTATAGGAAGTACACGGACGAAGCATCGCACTTCGCAATAACCACTCCAAAAACAAAATCAGGTGTCAGAATAATTCCGATGCTTTCCGATGTAAAGGCGGCTCTCACAGAAGAATACAAGGAGCAGCTTGAGAGTGGATTTAATGAGAGCGTTGTAGACGGGTACTCAGGTTTTATATTCAAATCAAGATACAACACGGTATTATCCCCACATTGTGTTAATCGGGCGATAGATCGAATAATCAAAGCGTGTAATGCAAAAGAGAAAGAGGAGGCGAAAGCGGAAGGTCGAGAGCCTGAACTGTTACCTCATTTCAGTTGCCACCATTTACGACATACATTCTGCACTCGTTTCTGCGAGAACGAAACTAACCTGAAGGTCATTCAGGAGATTATGGGACACGCAGATATTACAACCACGATGGACATATATAACGAAGCAACAAAGGATAAGAAGATGGAGTCCTTTGCAGGGCTTGAGGGGAAAATCAAGATACGATAAAAAAGGGAGCTTACCACAAAACGGTGGTAGGCTCCTTGATTTCTGTGTAAGAATATGTTATACTATACAAAAATAAAGGTTTACGTGGCAAATAGTCGGGGGTATCCGAGATGTGTTTCTTTGTTGGACAATGAAAACACCCTCGTTTTTTTACGACAATTTTTACGACAAACCAAATAAAGTTATGACATCTTATGTGAGGTTATGTACTTTAATGAAAACGGTTTGGATTAACAAAGTAAGGAAAAGAGAGGTTAAATCAGGGTATAAGATACTCTCCCTTGAAATCCCGACGATGAAGCCCCTCTCGGACTAAAAACCCATAAAAATCAGGTTTTGACAGCGTTTGCGGCGTTTTGTTAATCCAAAAATGAAACACGTCAGAGGGTTTACGACAAATTTACGACAAATGACTTTTTGAGCATCACTCGTCTTTTACGACAAATGCGTGTCGTAAATCACTGGAATCGTGAATTGTTAATCCAGTGGCTTCATTGTAACGGCTGCATTGTAAATTGAACAAAAAAGCCTTGTAAACTCGGCATTTAACGATGTTTACGACAGAACCTCGGACTGTATAGTTCGGGGTTCTTTTTTTGCATATTTGTAGCCGGCAACGTTTAAGGATATACTGTAATCGAATGGAGGGACTACAAATGAAGAAGTGTTATATCAAGCTGACCGAGCAGGAACGCTCTCAAATCATACATTCGCTTATAGATAAGAATAACGCATTTATGCATCAAGGCAGATACACCGACGCTGTTGATGAAGTCATCTTAAGGCTGATGAAAGCAAAGAAAAAGGCTTTCATAGTGCGTACTGTTTCGTAGACATTTCCTTTTCAAAAAATTAAATATAGATCTATATAAGCAAGCCGCTTATTCCTTTATCGGGATAGGCGGCGTTTTTATTTTTCCGACACAAATAATTTGTTTTACTGACACAAAACTGCGGCGTTACCGCCGCAATGCCTTCGGCATTAAAAATCACGGTATAACATCACACAGCAGACAAACATATTGTCTTTTTCGTAAAAATCCGCACTGCCGTTATATTTCTCCGCTATTTGCTTTATTGTTTTTATACCGTATCCGTGACCTTGTAATCGTGATTTTGAGGTTTTTAACGAATGATTTTCCGAAAGCACGGATTTTTCAATAGTGTTGCTTACATAAATCATAATCTTATACTCATCACCGGAAAAATTGCAGATTATACTTTTATGAGCATCGGGCGAGGCAGAGCAGTTTTCGATAGCGTTGTCCAGGATATTTCCAAGTAAATTGCACATATCTATATCCGCTACGCCGTCAAGCTGTTTTGAACCTGTGAAGACAAAATTAATGTCATGGTTTCGAGCGATTGATATTTTAGTGTTAAGTATAGCGTTGATAAAGACGTTTCCCACATCGATGCACACATCAATATTGCTTATCTCGTTTTTGCATTGCTTTAAAAACACACCGATTTCATCGTACTTCTTTTCGTCGGACAGCATCGTCAGTACTTCAAAGTTCTGCTTCATATCGTGTCTGAGTCGAGCTGTTTCCTCGTACTGGTTCTTTATCGTTTCGGCGTATTTAATTCTATATTCCTGCTGCTGCTTTTCAAGCTTCAGTAGGGTGGCCTGACGGTTGCTCTTGCTCATGGCTACGGTCATATAAAAGCATATCAGATTTATGATTACCAATCCCAGTTCAGCTATCAATAAAATCCGCGTTTGATTTTCGTTATAATCGGAATATAGCTGTGACATATGAATGAATGTTATTGAAACAAACGAAACCACAAACACCGACAAAATAAGCAGCCATTCGCTCGATCTAAGCGCAACATCTTTATCAGCCGTTATTTTCAGAATGATGCCGAAAATATATATAAGCAAAATTTGAACCGAGAGTACGGCAATAACTCTTTCCAAAGTATGAGTGCCCAATATCTCCGCAACCGCGTTACCTGAGGCGGCTGAAATTGTGCTTGTAACAAGAGCGTTTGTGCAGACTATTACGATATTGGCAAGTATAGCGGCAAATGCCTTTTTTATTACCGACCCCGGCAAAAACAGGCTGTAAGCAAAGAACATAACAGTATAAATCAGACCGTATACTCCTTCGTACAAAGTAAAGTTGTTTATAACAGTGACAATTACCGAAAATGATACACAGCCGATAAGGTACAGAATTATTCCTTTTCTGCTTTTTAAGTCAAGCTTTAAAAACCTGCATATAAAATGGCATACGGTCAGGTTTTCAAAAAAAGTAATGAAAAGCTCAAATGCCGCCCATAAAAAATCAGTCATATTTACTCCTGTTAGGTTGTTTCCCTGATAAACTTTTTGTACTTTTCTGCAAGTGAATTTTTATATCGTCGGCTTATTTCCGCCTGGTTGCTGTCAGTTAAGTATACTATATGATTCGGATAATCAATACGCTGAATGTGATTAAGGTTAACAATTATCCTGTTATGCGTCCTTGCAAAATGTTGTTCGGGTAGCATACCGCTGATATTATCTATCGTGCTTCTGATTTTTAGCATCACGTTCGATTTGCAGATAATGTCTATGTAATTCGATCTGCTACAGATATATATTATATCACCGACAGTCACTTTCCCGATTTCTCCGTATGGCAGGTCAAAGCACAAGGTCTTTGAAGTCTGAAGAAAAAACATCAGCTTTCCGATAACTGACCGTAGCTTTTGGTCAAAAACATCAAGGTCCTTCGGAATAAAGTTGAACGGTCTGTAGTCAAAGCTTTCGTATACAAGATGATTTTCTGTGGTGATAAAGATGATTATTGTTTTTTCGGATAAATTTCTTATCCTGTTTGCAACATCAAGACCGTTCATTTCCGGCATAAGTATATCAAGAAAAACTACATCGTACGGATTTTGCTCATGCTGCTCGAGAAAAGACACTGCATTTAAGTATTTATCCAAGGAAATCTCAATTTCAAATTCTTTAAAGCACGCTTTTATCTTCCTGCTCAAGCAATCAAGATATACCTTTTCATCATCACATACTGCTATTTGCATATGTTCAGCAACTCCTAATTAAAATTCATAAATTCTGAATTATATTTGATAGAAATATAAAAAACACATAAATTCTGTATAAATCAACAATTGTCATTTGACTCGGTGTAAAATAAAAAGAAGGAGTGATAATCATGGAATTTTCCGAAAGGCTAAGACAATTACGAGAAAAACACGGTTATACACAAAAACAACTAGCTGATGCGGTTCATCTATCCAAAAACTCAGTATGCAACTATGAAAAGAATGTTAATTTACCTAATATTGAAACTCTTATGTCACTTGCAGATATTTTTAATGTTCCTGTTGATTATTTGTTGGGAAGGTCAGCTATAAGTTTTAAATTTGATAAGTTGAATAAAAGCTTCTTTGGAAAATTTACAATAGCAGAAGCAATTGATATTCTACTTCTCCTGATAAAAAAAGCCGTGAAGTGATAATAAATGTACTATTATATGCTAAAAATTATAACGACAATTGTGTAAATAGCAAAAAACTAAGTAAATAAGATTTTTAGTTTGATTACGAAATAAATCGGGCAAAGGATTTCCTTTGTCCTTTTTTGTAGTATACATCAAATTAATTCGCTTTGTCAAGAAGTTTTAGCTATTAGTATACTTTTTGATTTAAACTATATCGACTAAACTTCACTAAATTACGCCAAACTTCACAAATCTATTGACGAATTTGTGCGAATATTGTAATATTGCTCCAAGGTGACGAAAATGATTGTGAAATTATCAGAAATGTTATTAAAATTCGTATTAAAAAATATTCGCATAGAAAAAGAAATGATAGACATTTATAGATATGGAATAGAATTATTAGTATCTACACTAATTAATTTAGCGTTGATTACAATAATTGGCATTTTGATAAATGATATTGCGTGTAGTTTAGTGTTCCTTTTGGGGTTTATACCGATACGTTCATTTTGTGGTGGATATCATGCGAAGAGTTATTTAAAATGTAACATTGTTTTTTCATTGTCTTTTGTAATTTGTTGTTTGTGCTCAAACTTAATGATATTCGCTTTTACGAAAAATTATTTGCTGATAATTGAAATAGCATTGATTGCTTTATCATTTCCATCTATATTGATATTTGCACCTGTGAAAAATGCAAATAAAATAGTAAGTTCCAATGAAGCTAAAAAGTACAAAAAAATATCTATAATAATATTTATTTGTATTTCGGGAATAGGCTTGATTACCACATTTTTTGGAATTAAATACGGTATATTGTTGATTGTAACACTATTGCTTGTTTCAATCATGATATTAATAGAAATCTTTGAGCAAAGGAGGGGATTGTAATGAAAGTTAAACGTTTAATGGCACAGAAAGTAGCTAATGCGGCATTATCTTTAGCAAAAAAAGCTTGTGGCTCTGCGTCATATTATGGCACTTATCAGGCCAAGGAACCTACATATTTAAAGAAAATATGCAAGTAACTGGTAGACTAGACAAACAGCAATAACAAGAAGCCCCAATTTTGTATGAATTGGGGCTTCATTTTTTGAACAATTGCGACAATATTAATTTCGAATTTCATATTTTTAACTTTATCTATTGATTAAATTATTGATATTAGTAAAATCTAATAGAAATCATAAATTTGTCAATAGAAAAATATTATAAAGCGGTCAAATTATAACTTTGATCCAAACAGAAAAGCTACCAATAAATTCAATACCTATGAAATCTTATAAATAAAGAGAAATCAGTAGATAATATCTTTATTCTATCCATACTTAACAGCATTTTGCCAAACTTCACAGTTTTATTGACATCGCAATTTTTTTGATATATAATTCAAAAAATGCAGACTAAATTGGCCATTCCCATTCAAAGAATAACTAGTGATAATACAATAAAAATCAGAGCTAAGTCATGTATAGGAGAAAAAATGAAACTCGAAATCAATCAACTCACGAAATCCTATAGCAAAGGCAAAAAAGCCCTCGACAGCTTTACCCTCACCCTTGAAAAAGGCGTGTACGGCATCTTAGGTCCCAACGGTGCGGGCAAATCCACGTTGATAAACTGCGTAACCGGTATAATAAAGCCTGACAGTGGCAGTATTGCTTTCACCGACGGCGACAGCCACGATTATATGTCGCACCTCGGCTTTTTACCGCAGAATCAGGACTTTTATCCTAATTTTACGGCAAGAGAGCTTATCCTCTACTCTATGGCACTGAAAAATGTAAAGGTCGATAATCCCAAAGCCTATGCCGACGGGATTTTAAAGCGTGTAAATCTGTATGACGACCGCAACAAAAAGGTTGGCGCACATTCGGGCGGTATGAAGCAAAGGCTCGGCATAGCGCAGGCACTTGTAGGCGAGCCAAAGGTGGTTATATTTGACGAGCCGACAGCAGGACTTGACCCCAAGGAGCGTATACGCTTCAGAAATGTAATCTCATCGCTTGCGAATGATAAGATAGTAATTTTAGCAACTCATATCGTTACCGATATTGCTTTTATTGCCAAGAATGTTGTACTTATCGATGGCGGAAAGATGATAAGCTGTGCCTCACAAAGTGAGCTTTGCAATGAAATTTACGGCAAGGTCTGGGAGGTGCTCACCGACTACGAAACAGGTATGGAGCTTATGCGGACAAAGCGCGTCAGCAATGTTATAAGCGAGGACGACAGGTTCAATGTCCGTGTTGTAAGTGACGAGAAGCCACACCACGACGCCGTTAATGTTCAGCCTGCCCTTGAAGATGTGTGCATTTATCACTTCGGAGAGATAGGTGAATGATATGCTGAAATACGAGCTTAAAAAGTACATACTGAAGCCGTCACTTCATATCTGCATTATCGTACTTATACTTTTAAACTTTGTTAAGGTATTTGAGCTGTATTACTACACGGGTGGGGGCAGAGCCGTTCTTTCGGGAAATGCCGTACAGGGCACGGATATACTGTACGATAAATACAGCGGAAAGATAACCGATGAAAAGATAAACGGACTAAAAACCGAGCTTGCTAATGCGGAGCAGATGCTAAAAGTGTACGGTATAATTGAAGAGCCGATTGAGGGTACATATTGCGGCTACCCCTACGGTGATGTAAATTTATTCAAAGACCTTATTTCTTCCTACGAATACGCTATTCTATACTCAAATAAAAGTGCGGAGATAACCGAAAATGCAAGGGCAAACGCCGAGTTCTACAGCGATAAGAGCCGGTACGAATACCGCCTTTCAAAGCTGTATGAGGACTGCTATAAAGGCAGGTCGCTCGACTGCTATTATCAGTCCGAGGGACACAAGGCTATCTTCGACTATAAGTTTTCCGCCTTGCTGTCAATGTTTATCATAGTGCTTGCAATATCTCCGATAGTATCAAAGGAGTATGTTATAGGCTACAATAAGCTTATATCCTCGTCAGGAAAAAGAGGGTCGGTTATGCTTGCAAAGCTGACAGCGGCGGCGATATATACATTTGCGGTTACACTTATACTGTTTGCTTCGGATATGGTTTATTTTCAGCTTATCTACGGCTTTGACGGCTTTTCCGCACCGATATACGCCTTGCAGGAATTTGAAATGTGCCCGTTCAATATCACGCTTTTCGGCGCTCTTGTGATAACGTTCGTATTAAGACTTGTGTTTCTGCTTATGTTCACATTCCTTGTGACGGCAGTATCGTCCTTTTGCAAAAACGATATAATTTCCATGGTTGTAAGCGTAGCGGCGGGATTTCTGCTTGTAATCGGCTCGGAACTGCTCCCCGGCGTGCTTAACCCCACAACGCTTATCGGTGCGACAGAGCTTTTCACAAATATGAATGTCTGCAATATCCTTGATTTCCCCGTATTCAATGTTGTTGTAACTTTAACCGAAGTAATACTTCTTGCTGTCGTCTTTGCTGTCGTGTCTGTACGGAGGGGTATGAAATGCTGTTAAAAAATGAACTGAAAAAACTGTACATAAAGCAGTACGGACTTATTGTACTGCTGATAGTCTTTATAGTAAAACTGCTCACAAGTGCGGATTTATACAAGGCAAGCTACAGCGATATGTCGTACGAACAGCAGAAATATTATCTCGAATATATGCAGGAGTACGGCGGACAGCTTACCGATGAAAAGGAAACCGCTATACTCTCGCTATACAGCGAGGCAGAAGCCGCAAAGCAGCTGCAAAACGATATACTTGATAAAAACAGAAACGGAGACTATGCCACTCCCGAAGAATTTACAAACGCGATGCGTGAGATACCCGACATAATCGAAAAGTATGACGCTATAAAGCTGCTTTATTCAAGCTACGAGAGAGTAAGCGCAGACCGCGAAAATCTGCTTATGCTCCCGTCCGATTCAAACGCTATGACAAGCGGAATTGAGTATCTGTTTATTATGGCTATATGCTATATCTCTGCGGCTATGTGCTATTACGAAAGAAAGATGAAGCCGCTTATCGTTACCGCCGCAAACGGCAGACGCTCGGGCGGGTACAGGCTCATCTCCTTGTTTTCGCTCATTTTTATCGGCTGGCTCGGACTGTTTATTATAGAGCTTACTTCATTATTTACCGTTATCGGAGCGGAAAACCTCGGCTGTGGCGTACAGTCACTTGAAGCCTTTGAGAACACCCCGTTTGGCAGTCTGTCTATAATCGCAATGTTTATAGTTATTCACCTGACAAAGCTGCTCGGCTACCTGCTTATTTCGGCTGTATGCGTACTGCTTTGTACGCTGACAAAAAATCTGCCGCTGTCGCTGTTTGTGCCTATGGCGGTCACTTGCGTGTGGGTTTATCTTTTCGGCCGGAATAATGCCGTGTATTATTCGCCGTTTTCACTTGTGCTCGGCTCGCCGTATTACACGGGAGATTGTTATGTAACCGAGGGCAGACTTGAAATTCTGCTGTATTCATGCGTTCCTGCCGAACTTCTGGTTATGCTGATAACGATAGCTGTTATTGTGATAGCGGTTACTGCGGCAGTATATATCGGCAGTATAAAGCGCTGTCGTCCGGGAAAAAAGGCAGTGATTTCGGCAGTTGCCGCTTCGCTGATACTGCTGTTGTCAGGCTGTTCTCAGAGCACCGCCGATAACACGGCGGCGAACGGAAGATACGGTTTTGCTTATGACGGTGAAGGATATTACTTGCTCAGTACCGAGACCGACGATGAATACAATATAATTTCTCAAAGGATAATCAGATATGACGATAAGCTGAATCTTTCAGAGGACGATGTACTGCGAAATATAACCTGTGACGGCAGAGTTGATTATATGCTTGCAAGCGACGGGTATCTTTATTATACCGAAAGCTTTCAGAATGGCGGCACATATACCGATAATGTGTGCAGAATACGGCTTAGCGATTATTATAAAGAAACTGTGCTTGCCGCGCCTGATGCCCAGCGTCTCAGCCGCTACCTTGACCTACTGACAATATGGTCGGGTGACAGCGATGATTACAGCTACAGCGGTATGTGTAAGTATCAGAATAATCTCTATCTGCAGACTAATAACTACAAGGTGTTTGTACTCGACTTGAATACCGGCACGCGCCGTCTGCTGTTCAGCGAGAATTATATAAACGGGGATATTTCCGTTATTGACGGCAAGGTGTTCTATCTTAATTCCGATGGCAATCCGGTCTGCTATGACAATGAAAAGAAGATTATCAGTGAAAGAATGTTCTATGCGATTGCGTCAGACGGAGAATATATTTACTGCTCAAACAAATCTGCCACTTATCGGTATAAAGCAAGTGATTTTACGGAAGAAAAGCTTGCCGACAAGGGTGATGCGTATATGGTAGACAGGGGCGGCGTGTATTTCGATGACGGAACATATATGGACGCTGGCGGAAATCTTATAGAAATACCTCAGGCGAAAGACGGACGTATTTTTCTTGCAAACGGTAAGGTAATAGTCAGAAACAGTGACGGAGAATTGCAATTTTCAGACAAATAACGGAGGAAACGTAAATGAAAAAACGTATTATAGCATCATTACTCGCTTTATCAATCACTCTCTCGCTCTGCTCCTGTGCGGGAACAAGTGAAAGCGGAACACAGAGCCTTGTTTCAAACCCATTTGAAACATCTGAAAACGAAAACAGTGAAACGCCTGAATATGACGAACGATATGAGCTTTACGACAAGTATCAGAGCGGAAGTCTTGCATTTGACTTTTCAGAAATGAACGACACTCAGAATATTGAATATAACGGTGAGGAAATAAACATAGTCTTTTCTGCAAATTCTGCGGGTAATAAAGAAAAGATAACCGACGGCTATATGGCATTTATCGGCGGTGTACCGCAGCTTATATCGGTAAACGGGAGTGAAGAAGCCGAAACTGTAAATGTAGATTTCCCTAAAGACGAAATAACCAAGGTTTCAATTTCTATAAAACCTCGCATTACAAAGGAGCTTGAAGATAAGAAAGAACTGAATTTGCAGATTGTTTCGATTTTCAATATCGGTTATGTGCCGCAGGGTAAATATGCGGGCTTTGGCTTTGGCAATATAAACGCAGGCTCTACCGTATACACAGCTTGTCTTACAATGAACGAAAAAGCAGAAACTGTTGAGCTTAGCGGAAATGCAGAGTTTGAAAATATACCCGCGTCTGACAGCTCATTAAAGTCATATAGGCTTAAAAAAGCGGGTGAAATGGACAGCGGCGCAACATTAAAAATGTTCAGTGCGAATAATGAAACTGAGCACCTTGTTCTTGATAATAACACCCTGACTTGTGATGTGATTTTTGACGGTGCGGACTTTGAGACATACAATGTTTTCTTTTATGTAAATCACAAGAGAGTACAAATAAACGGTAAGGACTATGCTACGGTATCGGCAAAGGCGGGATATGTACCAAAGCTCACAGCTACTCTTGAAAATGTCAATAACCACGATATTGTCTATGCTATAGCCGTGCCTTTAACTGATGATTATACAAAGGCAAGACTACTTAAAACAACAAGCCGGCTCAGCTTTTCGCCTGATGATGAGATAATAACAAATCCCGCAACACAGCTGCCTGCCGACACAAGTGCAGATGTACCCGAAAGTGAGCCCGGCATAACGGATATCGACCGGCTTTCCGACCCGCTTTTTGCATACACTCCGATGGGATATATAGATAACGATATGCGTTATTTACTGCTTTACAGGGAGAAAAATCTTGATGCCGCTGACGGATATTGCTACATTGTTTACAACAGCACAGACAAGACAATCTCCGATGAGCTTTATACCATTGACAATCGATGCCTGCGGACAAGCTATGGTGACGGTTATTTTGTAATTCTTGATAAAGTCCTTGATGATAACGGCAAAATAAAAGAACAATATGTATTAACCTACAACGAAAATCTTGAAGAAATAAACCGTATTGCTTTCTCCGATACAAAGCTTTTCAGCGCCGCTTATATTGCGGCGACCGATCAGTATTGTATATGTACCGAAAAGGACGGCGTATATACAATGGCATTGTACACCAAAGACGGTGAACAGGAAAAAGTACTGACAAGCGGCGAATGGTACGCACAGAATATTTTATCTACTGGAGACAGACTCGCTGTCCTTGAACGTGATATGAATAGTCACGAAAAGCTTGAAATAATTGATTTAAGTGGTAATGTCATCTGCTCGGCGGCACCCGTAAAGGATTATAACGCAATACGCATTGAAAGAGCCGGAAAGCTGATTTATATGCCGCCAAACCTCGGGTATTCGCCTCTGCCTGACGAAGCCCCAAAC
>ULXO01030247.1_pt1 | contig 11442 bp, 10 predicted proteins | sample 1961391 | NCBI WGS metagenome assembly ULXO01 (sample SAMEA4835841, study PRJEB28245) | human gut metagenome | biome: gut microbiome; material: fecal sample | place: Denmark | collected 2008 | reverse complement strand
TTATTCTGTAGCGCCTTTGCTATGTTGAGAGTATAGCACCGAGATTTTAGTGTGTCAACACGTTTTTTATATTTTTTTAAGTTTTTGTAACAGCACAGCAGCTTTCCAATTTTTTCTGAAACAAAAACTGAAACAATGCAATGACACGTCCCGTACACAACACAGCCAGAAGTGTACCTATACCGATTCCTGTCACGCGGCCTGCTCCCAAATATCCGATCAGGCATGTAATCAGCACACACACAACATCAATGCAGTTCTTAACAAATCCTACTTTTTTCCCGCTGAAATCAGAAACCGCCTGTACAATACCGTCGCCCGGATTCGGTATGATCCTCATGTCCAGAGTCATGGCGGCTCCTATTCCCGTCAGTGAAATTGCCAACAGCAGGAATATAATTCTTCCGGTCATGCTCCCAGCGAAGGTTCCGGCGCAGTCCGTCTCAAGCTGCGGAATCCGATCTGCAAACACATTCATAAATCTGGTAAAAACAATACTTAATGGAATCTGGCACAAATCCAGTATAATTACACGGAAACGTTCTTTTCCTTGTTTTTTTATACCATGCAATATGATCTGTATAAGCACAAGAATACAATACCATATGAAAACAATATTTCCGAGATTGCCATCGCAGATTGTTGCTACGCTGTACGCCACTGTAATGATTGGTGACACACCCAGTCCCGTCTTAGTATTTAATGTGATTCCCAGTGCCAGTGTCACCATTCCCAGCAGGTAGATTCCCCATCGAAATATGTTCTTCATCGGTCTTCCCCTGGGAGGTAATTCAACATTTCGGAAAAATGCTCCAGATTGCGGTCGCCCGCTTTCCTGTCCGCAGCATCTCCCACACAGAATACCTGCATTCCTGCTGCCTTGCCTGCCTGTGCACCGGATACTGCATCCTCTACCACAACACATTCTTTGGACGCGACCCCCGCCATTTCGGCCGCCTTCAAAAACACTTCCGGATCCGGTTTGGAATGTGTGATACAATTGCCGTCCGCTACCGCATCAAAATAATCTCCCAGTCCGATCTGTTGCAGAATAAACGGTGTGTTTTTGCTGGAAGAACCGATTGCCAGTTTATATTTTCTCTTTCTAAGTTCATCCAGTGTATCTTTTACTTCCTTTGTCAGATCTGCCGAGGACATTTTTTTCAGGTACTCCCTGTAAATCAAATTCTTTTTCTCTGCCAGTGCTGCCTTCTCCTGATCCGTAAACGGTTTCCCTTCGTATTTTTCCAGAATGATATTCAGAGACTCCATCCGGGACACACCTCGCAATCTGCCATTTGTACTGCGATCAAACGGAACCTCTATATCATCTGCCAGTTTCTTCCATGCCAGATAATGATATTCATCCGTAGAACAAATCACACCATCCAGGTCAAATATAACTGCCTTCATTCCTATTTTTCTGCCTCCTTTGTTCTATAATCTGGTATCCCACATGCCACAGAATGCATCTACCGGACTTACGCCCCGGAAATCACTGCGTCCCAGCAGCTTATCTATAACAGCTCTGATATTGGCTTCCTTCCATTTATAGGCATTGATAAACGTCTTCACTCTGGGAACATCCTGCAAATGATAAGGATTTGCAAAAGAGATAAACAGCGTCGGTACATCCTGGATAAAAGACGGTGCGTCACCACCCATAGGTGCCTTCCACTCAATTCTCACCGTAGTCTGATTGCTTTTGGTCTGCAGATCAGCCACATAAATGATAAGGTCATAATTGTCTATGGTCTTGCTGCAGGGTGTTACCATACCTTCCATACCTTTTCCCGGTTCGTAAATAGTCACCGCAAAGCCTTCTTTTTCCAGTTCCTGTTTGAACTGTCCTTCCAGATCCATTCCACCATCACCGAAATATCCCTTTTCTGTTGTCAGTCCATGCAGCAATACCCTACGTTTCTTTACAGGATCAATCGGAATCAGATTCTCCAGATTTTTTACAAGTGTCACTGCTTTATCGGAGCATTCTCTTTCGATCTCTTTATGCTCTTCGCAACCTACTATCTTACGTGCCTCTTCCAGATCCCGGTAAATGCTTCCGTCCGCCTTCGCCTCCGGGAGCTTAAGAGCTGCTTTCAGTCCGAGAATACGGATCAGTGCTTCCTCTAACCGTTCCTCTGTCAGAATTCCATCCCGGTATCCCTGCTTCATGTATTCAAAATCTTCATCCATATTTTTAGTAAACAGGAACATATCACAACCGGCTGCAATAGTATAGGGCACTGCCTTTTTCCGGCTCATGGGAATCGTCATGCCGTTCATAGTCGTTGCATCCGTAATGATCAATCCATTAAATTTTAAGTTTCCGCGGAGCAGACCCTGAAGCAATTCCGGAGCAAGTGTTGCCGGCATAATCTCTTCCGGCTTCAGATCCGGGTTCAGCTTTTGGGAATAAGCCGGCTGCATAATGTGTCCGCACATTACTGTAAGCGCCCCGGCATCAATCAGCTTCTTGTATACCATTCCGTAGGATTTGTCCCAGTCTTCGCAGGATAAGGAATTGATCGTTGTAACAAGGTGCTGATCTCTCTCATCCACGCCATCTCCCGGGAAATGCTTGATAGATACCGCCATTCCCTGTTTCTGTGCCTCCTGCACATAAGCCAGTCCTGCTTCTGCGACAAAATTACAATCCTCACTGTACAGGCGGGTTCCCATAATAGGATTCCGGAAATTGTAATTGATATCTACTACGGGAGCGAACGCATAGTTGGCTCCTACTGCCATTCCCTCTCTGGCGCAGACATACGCCTGCTTACCTGCATAAGCCGGATCCTGTGTAGCTCCAATCTGCAGATTCGGGCCTACGTTGGTTCCTTCTGCGATCAGTCCATCTCCGCCCGCTTCAAAATTTGCGGCAATTAAAAGAGGAATTTTTGCTGTCTTCTGTGCCAGATTTGTCATGGCAACTGCATTTTTCATCGGCATCTGCCGCCCCATCCAGCCACCTACGTGATATTTTTCATTCAGTGCTATCGTGTATGCTTCATCATCACCACTGTTTCTTGCCACAAAAAGCTGCCCGATTTTTTCGTCTAAAGACATTCCTTCTATCGTATTCTTTACCCACTGTGCCTGTTCTTCCGATAAGGAAAATGGGAATTTCCGTATAATATCATAATCTGCCATTGTCTGTTCTCCTTTGAAAATTATCAGCCCTTTACTGCTCCGATGGCGATGCCCTTTACAAAATATTTCTGAATAAAAGGATAAATGATCAGAATGGGAAGCAACCCCACCATTGCAATAGCCATTCGCAATGTAGAAGTCGGCAATCCCACATTTGACATAGATCCCACCGCATTGCTCGCCAGATATTCAATATTTTTCATCATTGCATATAATAACTGTTGAATACTGTATAGTGTATTGTCGGTAATATAATACAAGCCGTTCTGCCAGGAGTTCCAATAACCGACGCCGATAAACAATCCCACCGTTGCTACAATCGGCTTAGAGATCGGAAGTACAATCTTAAAAAACGTCTGGAACTGTCCGGCACCGTCGATTTCCGCTGCCTCTACCAGTGCTTCCGGAACTGTACTTTGGATAAAGCTTCTCACCAGAATGACATTAAATGCTCCCATCAGAAGTCCCGGCAGGATCAGGCCCCAGATCGTGTTTTTCACATGCAGGGTTCTGGTATACAGAATATAGGTAGGCACCAGTCCACCGTTAAACAACATGGTAAAAAACAGATAGAACGAGAAGAACTTTTTTCCGGGGAACTGCGGTCTGGACAATGCATAGCCATATAGCATGGTCATAGACAATCCGATCAGCACGCCGATCAGAGTCACCAGAATCGTCACCCCATAAGCTCTGAATATCTGCGCTCTCTGCATCCATATATATGCATATCCTTCCAGACTGAATTCGCCTGGAATCAGGGAATATCCATCTACGATAATACTCTGATTGGCAGTCAGGGATGCAGATAACAATAACAGAAATGGAATCGCTGTGATCACCGTGAGCACGGTCATTATAATATTGATTACAATCTGAAATCTTTTTTTGCTCTTGGTATACATAATCTGCCTCCTTAGAAAAGCGCATTTTCCGCACTGTATTTTTTCGTAATCGCATTTGCTATGAGTACAAGTATAAAGCCTACCAACGACTGATATACACAGGCAGCCGAAGACATCGAGAAGTCTCCCAGTGTCATCAGACCGCGGAATACATATGTATCGATGGTCGTTGTCACATTATACAGTGCGCCGGAATTCAGCGGCACCTGATAGAACAGTCCGAAGTCAGAGTAGAAAATACGTCCGATCTGTAATAATGTCATAGTAATAATGGTAGGCACAATCATGGGAATCGTAATCTTAAAAATCTGCTTTGTTTTGGAACAACCGTCAATAGATGCTGCCTCATACATTTCCTGATCGATACCCATGACTGCTGCGAGGAAAATGATAGACTGGTATCCAACATTCTTCCACAGCTGGATCACTGTCAGGATCACCGGCCAGTATTGTGGTGCATTGTACCAGGATATGGATTCCTTTCCCATAGATGTCAACATTCTGTTCAGCAGCCCCCCGTCTTCCGCCATAAATGCATAACCCAAATAGCTGACGATGACCATGGAGATCATATAGGGCAACAGTAGGACTGTCTGATATATCTTCATGCTGATCTTTCTCCGCACTTCACTGAGCAGAATTGCCACGAATACGGATAATAACATTGTCAGCACAATAAATACCAGATTATATAAGATGGTATTTCTGGTCATATTAAAAGCTTCGGGAGTTTTGAATAAATACTCAAAGTTCTTGAGTCCCACCCAGTCACTTCCCCAAATACCCTTGGAAAAGTTGAGATTTTTGAACGCCATAACAATTCCTGCCATGGGAATATAGTTATTGATCAACAGATAAATTGCTCCTGGCAGAAGCATCAGATAAATCGGAATATACTTTTTGATACGATGGCATCTTACGCCTAAAGTTGCTCTATTCATAATGATCCTCTTTTATTATTACTTTCACCTTTAGAAACTGATTCCCTGAAGCATGTAATACTTCAGGGAATTTTTCATCAACTTGCATTTATTTACGCAGCCACATGAATCTCTTACTTCTGAGAGGCATTCCAGCTATCCATCTGTGTCTGTACATCATCGATCACATTTTGAATTCCCGCTGTTTCCAGCTCAGCAAGGAACTGATCCAAAGTACTATCCACATCCGCTGCTCCACACTTCAAAATAGTCAAGTATTTTTCCTCAACGTTAGTGATTGCTGTAATCTCGTTGGTCACGTTGGAAGAATCATAGCTGAATCCATATAAAGGAGACAATACTGCATTATCATTGAACTCCTTTAATTCCTGCCATACATCAGGATCCTCAGTCTCCCATACATATGCGATAGAACCATTACCGGTGATCCAGGTCTGGTTAGACCAGCCTACAGTAGAAGAATCTACACCGTCAGGATATCCGATCAGCCCATTAGCCTCATCCTTAACTACATAATCCTTACCTTCAATTCCGTAATAGAACAAGTTCTGAGCTGCAGGATCGGAATACAGCATTTCCAATACGGTAAGTGCCTTTTCAGGACTGGGACATGCTGCAGGCACCAGCCACTGATGCGCACCTGCATTATAGGTGGACAATACAGCATCTCCGATATATGCTCCGACCATTTCATATCCGCAGGAAGAAGTCTCCTGAGTCAGGAATCCGGGATACATCGTTCCTACAATATATCCAAAGGTATTGCCTGCTGCGATCAGACTGGTTCTGGCATCTGCATTGGTGGTAGCATCTTTCATGAAATAGCCCTTCTGGTTCCAGTCATATGCCATATCACAGATTTCCTTGAACTTATCTGTTGCATAAATATTAACTACCTTGGAGCTGTCACCGCCATATACCTGACCTACACCGGATTGAATCTCATCGAAGGAGTTATTCACAATGCCGTCTAATATACCCATTTTTACAAGGCTGTTACATAATAGATCCATATCGGGATGTTTCTCCTGTACAGCAATCAGAACTTTTTCCACATCATCCCATGTCTTTACATCATCAATGCTGATACCGGTCTCATCCAGAAGATCCTTTCTGCATACAAATCCAGTACCCTGCGCCATATTGCGGAAGGTCGGCAGACCATAGAGATCATCTCCATAGTAGCAGGCTTCAATATACTTGCTCATCTCCGTCGCCGCTGTAGGTGCATATTTTTCATAGAGATCTGTGATCGGTGTCAACTGACCCTTGCTGGCATAGGTACGGTATCTTCCGCTGGGAGCAAAGATCAGGCCTGCTTCCTCTCCACTGGACAGCATCAGGTTGTACTGATCAGCATAAGCGCCCCACTCCAGAATCTGAATCTTGATATGTCCGTCCATCCTGTCTGCCAGTAATGTATTCAGACTGTCCTCCACTTCATGAAGATCCGTGGGATTAGAATTTCCACCTGGGAAATACATAACGATCTCTGTATCTTTTCCATCAAATAAAACCGGATCCTTTGCATCGGCATTGCCGTCATTCTGAGCTACTGTTTCTGTGTTATTTGCAGTTGTATTTGTATTGCCGCTCTCGGTTGATCCACAGCCGGTAAGCATAACTGTAGTTGCAAGAACTGCAGCCATCATTTTTCTCATAAATTTGTGCTTCATAATAACCTCCGCTTCCATCTCGTTACCGTTCCATTCATCAGCGCTTGATGATGATATCATTATAAAAAAAACAGGTCGGCTTCACAAGAATAAAACCGACCTGTACCATAACAAAAAAGACTTCTTCACTGTTTGCCCTCTCTGTACTCAGAGGGTGTCTGTCCTGTCTGCTTTTTAAATATTTTTGCAAAATAGGGGGGAGAATCATACCCCGTCTGTCCGCAGATCTCGCTGATAGAATCCGATGTCTCCCGGAGCAGTTTCTTCGCTTTCTCTATCCGCAGATGCTGAATATATTCCATCAATGAGAATCCCATAGCCGATTTGTAGATCCGGTTCAGATAGTCTCCGTTCAGATGCATATATTGTTCAATATCTTCTCTTGTGATTGCCTCCTGATAATGTTCTTCCAGATAATGTTTCACCTGTTCAATCTCCGGACGGACACTGTTCTTCCGGTCAGTCTCTGCCTCAATCCGTTCATTTGTCTCCTTATGCTCCGGTTCAACATAGTGAATCGCTTCCGTATCCGCAGATAAATAGACCGCTGTCTCCCGCAACAGGTCAAATGCCATGGACATCTGTAAGAGTGTGATATTTCTGCATATATAGGCTCCCATATCGACTTTTACATATTTATTACATACCTGTCGGTACTCCATGCAGATTTCCTTGATACGTTCTGCGGAAACCGGCTCCTTTATCATAAAAACAGGGGTATATTCCGCGCAAAAGATATAGGCATCCTTAAAAAGTTCATCTCCGATATTCTCAAATGCAAAGCGAATGATCTTCCCCTTGCCCTGCACTTCCTTTTCTTCTTTTGCACGGAACATGATCAACGATACCTTATCCCGAATATCCAATTCCAATCCCAGCTTGTCAATCTCTCTGCGCACGCTCTCTTCTGTAATGGGAATTGTTTCATAAAACAACGACTGCATCAGCACTCTTGCCGCTTTGTTTTTATCCGCAATAATATCTTCCCCGTATTTTCGATAACTGTTTTCCCGCTTCTGTTCCCGAATCTTCTGTATGGTCTTGCCCACAACGTTTTTCAGTTCATCGAATACGACCGGTTTCAACAAATAGGTGTCTACATTCAGATCAATGGCATCTTTTGCATAATTGAAATTCGGATATGCCGTCAGGATAATGCAGGCGATTTCCTTCTGCCTATCCCTGATCCATCGAATGAGATCCAGACCGCTCTCCTGCGGCATTTCAATATCACATATCATAATTCTGATTTCATTTGCTTCAATGATCTTTTTCGCTTCCATGGCATTATACGCCGTATAGACTTCACGAATACCAAGAGCTTCCCAGTCGATTGCCTTTAACAATATTTGAATTATCGTAATTTCATCATCTACTAACAATAAGTTCATCTTTTTTACCTTTGCTCCATATGGGACGGAATTTCCAGATACACTCTGGCTCCTTCCTGATTGTCAAGCGTCATCTTTGCCGCTTTTCCATAGAGAGCCTCCAGTCTCATCTGAACATTCCGAATACCGATGTGTTTACCATCCACAGAAATATCCTGTCCGTCCATAAGCTGTGCCCGGATTTCTTCCGGGAACCCACAACCGTTATCCTCCACACGAATAAGCAGCTTATCATATTCCTTTTCGATGACTACCTGGACGGTTAGTTCCTTTATCATGGTAATGTTATATTTAATACTGTTCTCCACAAAAGTCTGAATAACGATGGGCGGTATCATTTCATGATCCGTATCCACCAAGGGGTAAACCTCCAGACGGATCATTCCTCCATAGCGGAGCTGCTGAATCTCTACATAACTGTTGATACAGTCCAGTTCTCTTCGTAAGGGCACCAGATCACCCTTGTCATCCATAAGATAGCGGAAATATTTTGCCATACTCAAAGACAGCTTCTGAATATCCTTATATTTTTGGATCTCTGCCAGTCCATAGATCAGATTGAGCACGTTGGTATAAAAATGCGGCTGTATCTGAACTTTCAGATAATTATAGCGGGTTCTCTCTTTTTCCAGTTCCGCTTCATATACACTGATCTTCAGCTGTGTGATCTGTTCTGCCATTTCGTTAAATGAATTCAGCAGTTCCCGTACTTCCTGCACCGCCCGGCTCTCATCCGCCCGAATCTGTGTATTTCCCTGTCCGAATTCCTTCATACAGTAATTCAGATGTGCCAGTGGTATCATAAGTTCTTTTTTCTGATAGCCTATAATATGCCATAGAACGGTCACCATTACTGCCGTAAGAATCACTACTCCCAGTGCAAACAGCCAGATCTGACGATAAATATTGACCTTGCCGATCATCAGCGTCAGATCACAGCCTGTCTTATCCAACGAAGCTTTTATCTTATAGTAGGATCCCTTATGTCTCTGTTCTCCGAAGATCAGATCCTGCCCTGTTTCATCCGTCAGTGTCGCATAGTTGGTGTTTTCCACCAGTTCTTCCATTCCTCGCAATATCTCAGAAAAGTTAACCACTGCTCCACAATATCCGTCCTCTGCCAGATAGATCTGATACAAATATTTTTCTCCATCCACATCTAACAGTGTCCAGTCTCTTCCATAATCAATGGTTTTATCATCGATATTCTGCACCATACTGTTTTCCAGCTGCTTTCTCTGTACAGTACTCACTGCCGGATATCCGGAATCTATATATATCTCTCTTCCGGGTTGGTAATAGAAAAAATATAACTCATTGGAATATACAATACCCGTTTCTTCCAATTCCTGCATCAATTTTCTGCCGGCCAATTCGTATTCCAGTTTTGTCCGTTCTCCATAGGTATCATAATAGTAATCTTCACAGGCAGAATTCAGCAGAACCAGCAGTGACTGATCCGCCAGACTCAATTTTGTCCCCCAGTAATCGGCATAAAAATCTACCGTATCCTGATAAGATATCATCACTCTTTTCTGCTGTTGTCTGATGTATAATATACTGAACAATTCCATGCAAGCCAGTATCAGTGCCATTGCTGTGCCTACATAGATCAAAATTTTTGTATAAATAGAACATTCACTCAATTTTTCTTTTATTGTAGAGTTCATTTTTCATCCATTTCTATTCGCTAAGAATAATCTGCAATATTTCACATCATCCCAAACGATCATTTCTTCAAATACAAAACCAAGTTCCTCTGCCAAATGAAGTGACACCTCATTCTCCGGCATCACCAGCATCTGCACCTGCTCAAATCCCAATTCTTCTTTCCCGTATTCCAACAATGCCTTACACACTTCCGTCGCATATCCCTGCCGCTGCCACGGGACACCGATGACGAAGCCCAGCTCCGGATCCTCGTAACCTTCGCGGTTGGAAAATCCGGCTCTGCCGATGACCTGCCCGGTAATTTTATCACAGATCGTCCATACACCGTAATTGTAAAAATAATACATATTTTCTGTATAATCCTGAAGATAAGCCTCCTCTTGTGCATACTCCGGATACAACCCTTCCGTATACTGCGTCACAGAAGGCTCCGCATAGATCTCATAGAGGGCATCCAGATCCTCCGCAGAGGTCTCCCGCACGAGGCAGCGGTCTGTCGTCAGAATATCCCAGGGAATCCCCATATATCTGCGGTACACCTTCTCCATGTAATCCCAGTCCAGTTCCTCAAGGTTCTCACAGGCATAACGGACACCGGAAAAGTCCTGATCCCGGTTATGCTCATGAAGCCATGCCAATACAGGACAGTCAAAGCGTAGTAGCTCCTGTGCCCGCTGCCCCTGATCGGTGATCCAGAGCACGCCGTCTTCCTCTGTTCCCGGACTCTGTTCCGGGGCCTGCGAACATATAATATTCTCCGGAAATTTTGAAATTGTCTTCGGTTCCACTTTGGTATCTAATATGATCTGCCGCAAAAAATACATCCGCAACAATTCTCCTCTTTACCTTTAACCAAAATAATGGTTATAATGTAACTATTCAGAATAGTTACATTATACACAATGTTCTGGCAGAAAGGAAATCATTATGGCAAAAAATCCTATTGTTACTATTACTATGAAGGATGGCGGTGTGATCAAATGCGAGCTTTATCCCGAAATTGCACCCGAATCCGTTAACAATTTTATCAGTCTGATCAACAAGCATTTCTATGACGGTCTGATCTTCCACCGTGTGATCCGCGGTTTCATGATCCAGGGTGGATGCCCTGACGGCACCGGATGTGGTGGCCCCGGCTACAGCATCAAGGGTGAATTCGCTGCTAACGGCGTAAGCAACGATCTGAAGCATACCGAAGGCGTTCTGTCCATGGCCAGAGCTATGCATCCCGATTCCGCAGGCAGCCAGTTCTTCATCATGCATAAGACCAGCCCTCATCTGGATGGTTCTTACGCTGCTTTCGGTAAAGTCATCGAGGGTATGGATGTAGTAAATAAAATTGCCGAGACCGCTACTGATTACAGCGATCGTCCCCTGGAGGATCAGGTAATGGAAAGCGTTACCGTAGATACCTTCGGTGAGACTTATCCCGAACCTAACAGGCTGGATCGATAAACCAACCGCTCAGTTCAACTATTCAGAACCCCATTCGCAAAATCGCATCTTCGATGCTTTACTTTTGCTCATGTGGTTACTTCGTTAAATAAATAAGCGCTGCTGTTCTTACGAATACAAGTATTCGACGTACAGTAGTGCTTATTTATTTCCCTCTGAATAGTTGTTCATATTTTGTTTACAAATTCTTCAAGGAATCTTCAATTCCACAACATGTTTTGGACATTTCTGTTTCATATACTATAACCAT
>ULXO01060279.1_pt1 | contig 11451 bp, 12 predicted proteins | sample 1961391 | NCBI WGS metagenome assembly ULXO01 (sample SAMEA4835841, study PRJEB28245) | human gut metagenome | biome: gut microbiome; material: fecal sample | place: Denmark | collected 2008 | reverse complement strand
TATATAAAACAGTAATTCCTAGAAATGTAAGACTAAGTGAAGCTCCAAGTTATGGAATGCCAATAACGGAGTATGACCCTAGGTCAAAAGGAGCCAAAAGTTATACTAAATTTGCAAGAGAATTTTTAAAATTAAATGAAGAAGAGAAAAAAGCCAAACATATGATGTAATATGTTGAAAATATAGGCATATAAAGACTTACAGGCAATACAAAAAGATAAAAATAATTAATACAAAATAATAAACAGCAGAAAAAATGAGATAGGAGGAATAAAAATGGCAAAAATGACAGGGTTAGGAAAAGGTTTAGATGCTTTATTTGGACCAGCTCCAGAAGAAGAACAACCACAAGAAAATGATACATTAAAAAATTTAAAAATAACAGAGGTAGAACCTAATAGAGACCAAGCAAGAAAAAGGTTTGATCAAGAAGCGTTAGAAGAATTGGCACAATCTATACGAGAATATGGTTTGATTCAACCAATAGTTGTAACTAAAAAAGACGGATATTATAGTATTGTAGCAGGAGAAAGAAGATGGAGAGCTTCTAAAATAGCAGGGTTAAAAGAAATTCCAGCAATAATTAGAGAAGACGACGAAAAAATAAATTCAGAAATATCTTTAATAGAAAATATGCAAAGAGAGGACTTAAATCCTGTTGAAAAAGCTTTAGGAATAAAAACATTAATAGATACATATGGAATGACACAAGAAGAAATCTCTATAAAATTGGGAAAAGGTAGGAGTACAATAGCGAATTGGATAAGAGTTTTGAACTTAGAACCACGTGTATTAGAAATGGCTAAAGAGGGAAAAATATCAGAAGGACATTGCAAAGCTTTGTTAATGATAACAGATCCAGAAAAACAATATTTAGCAGCAACTCAGTTATTAGAAAGAGGAATAACTGTAAGACAAATGGAAAAGAAATCACATATAAAGCTATCAAAAGAAGAAGCACAAAGAAATCATATATTATATAAGAAAATAGAAGACACTTTCCAAGGATTTTTTGGTTCTAAAGTTAGATTAAATCCAGGAAAAAAACGTGGAAAAATAGTAATAGAATATACATCTAATGATGATTTAGAAAGAATAATGGGATTATTAAGTAAAGAAGGCTAGTAAAGTGAAAAATTACAATTATTTTCCAACTAAAAAAGCCTAAAAGAGTGAGATTAGTTATAACTTATATGTAAACAACAAATTAGATATTTAATCAAAGGAGGAATATATACAATGGAAAGCATGATTAATCAAATAGGAATAAACAATATGTGTGCTATATTATTAATTTTAATGGTCGTTTTAGTGATATTAGTAATAGTACTGTTATGCAAAACGATATACTTAAATAAGAAATATAAAAAATTCATGAAAAAACTAGGCCAAAGTGAAAATTTAGAAGAGGACTTAGAAAATTATATGTACAAAGTTGAAAGAGTTGAGAAACAAAATGCAGAAATACTAGGACAAATAAATGGCTTAGATAAAGACTTAGAAGGCTGCATACAAAAAGTGGGAATAGTAAGATATAGTGCTTTCCAAGACACTGGAAGTGATTTAAGCTTTTCATTAGCATTGTTAGACGAAAAAAACAATGGAGTTGTAATGAATGGTATATATTCTAGGGAAATGTCAAATATTTACGCTAAACCAGTGGAAGCAGGAAAATCTTCATATACACTTTCAGAAGAAGAACAACAAGCAATTGAAAAAGCAATGAAAGTGGGGAAAAATAACTAAAATAGCTAGAATTTTGTAAGAATATGATAAAAATACAATATTTTCCAGTTGAAACACAAAATTAATTAAGAAAAAAGCTTGACAACTAATATTAATCTGTGCTAATATATTAATTGTTCCAAGCGATATGGAGAGGTGGTCGAGTTGGTTTATGGCACCAGTCTTGAAAATTGGCGTGCGTTCATAGCGTACCGTGGGTTCGAATCCCACCCTCTCCGCCAAACAAAAAAGTCCTAAAGCAAACATATATAACTTTGGGACTTTAAATTTAATGTAGGTGTACCCAAGTGGTGAAGGGGGCAGTTTGCTAAACTGCTAGGTCGAGCAATCGGCGCGGAGGTTCGAACCCTCTCACCTACGCCAGAGTAAGAATACAAGAATTTTAACTTTGTATTCTTTTTTTACGTATTTGTAAAAAAACAGGTTAATTATGGAACGATAACTGGATTTAAACTGGATTTTTCTTCTTGAAACTTTATGTAAATTGTGCTATAATAAAGGTGTAATGGTAAATCCGTTTTGTATAAAAGGAGAAGCAGCTATGGCGTACTACATTGTCCAATTAATATTGGGTCTCATCAATTTTTTGTTTTCTAATTGGCTTGCTCTAGTTATCGTTGTTGCAGCAATAGGTGTTTGCACAATTATGTCTGCCGGAGCTAACGATTGGAAACAAAAAATGGCTGGAATAGTAATATTGCTTTTTATTGCAATTGTTGCAATATCAATAATATTATGATAGCTTAAAAGAGGGAAGAAAATATCTTCTCTCTTTTTTAACCAAATGTTACAGCAACTTTACATTTATATTAAAAAATAGTAACAATTTGAAATTTTGAATAAAATATTGTATAATAAAATAGTAAAACTCTTTTTAGAGAGGAGATAAAAATGAAAAAATGTATAGCAAATTTAATTGTTGCTTTAATAATAGCACTAATAACAATATTTAGCTTAACAAATTTTTCTTATGCGGCAAAGGACACTGAAGACAGAAAGCAAACTATTGATGGTGTTATTTCTGGAGCAGATAATTTTATAAATAGTGCGGATACCAATAATACAATAGACCAAGGAAGCTTAAAGTCAACTATTGATTTAATTTATAACATATTATTGGCAATTGGTTTAATTGTTGCAGTTACTGCTGGAGCAGTATTAGGTGTGCAATTTATGATGGCATCTGCAGATGGAAAAGCAGAAGTTAAAGAAAAACTTATTCCATATACAGTTGGATGTACAGTTATATTTGGAGCTTTTGGAATATGGAAATTAGTAATGTTATTTATTGGAAAAATGTAAAAGAAAAGGTGAAAAGATGAAAAATAAAATTTTTATGATAATGCTATTACAAATATTAATCTTAGGATTAATGGCATTAAATACAGATGTGAGGGCTTATAGCACAGAAAGTATATCAAATATGGCTGTAGCTAGTGCCGTAACAAATCCTGCAGATAATCCAGATTCATACAAACCTAGTGATATGAAAAATGCAGACAAAGTAAAAGACAAAGGAAACAAAATAATTGGAGTTGTACAATTTATAGGAACATTTGTATCAATATTTAGTCTTATCGTTATTGGTGTAAAATATATGATGGGTAGTGTTGAAGAAAAAGCTGAATACAAAAAGACAATGATGCCATATATAATCGGAGCATTTATGTTATTTGGAATTACAAACTTATTAGGAATTCTTAATAGTATAACTGATGGATTATTCTAGAAGAGGTGAAACAATGGAAAAGATAAAGAAAATAGGAATTACGGTAATGACATCTTTAATGATGTTAAAGAGTAGTGTTTTTGCATTTGGAGTAAATGACCTTAAAGGAACAGAAGTGAGTAATAGTAATTTAACAACAGTGGGGGAGAAAATACTTGGAATTGGAACAACAATAGGTTCAGTTGTGTCTGTTTTTGTATTAGTTATGCTAGGAGTAAAATATATGATGGGCAGTACTGATGAAAAAGCTGAATACAAAAAAAGTATGTTGCCATATGTTATAGGGGCTGTATTGGTATTTGCTGCATCATCTATAGCAAGTGTTATATATAATCTTGCAATTAAATTATAAATATAGTATAATAAAAATTGATATGTATAAATATGTTATTACAATTCTTTGTACAAACAAAGAGATTTTAATATAAAAATTAAAAGGAAAGGATGAAGTACTATGAAAATTAATGTAAACAAAGTAACCAAAATTATTTCAATAGTTATGATAGTAGCTATGCTAATTGCATTTGTAACTCCAGTATTTGCTGTAGATCCAGCAACAATAAAAGCCAATGAAAATAATACAGGTAAAATAACATCATTAGGAAGCCAAATAATTGGTATAGTAACAACTATAGGTTCAGTTGTAGCTGTTTTAGTATTAGTTGTACTAGGTGTAAAATATATGATGGGTAGTGCAGAAGAAAAAGCAGAATACAAGAAAACATTAATGCCATATGTAATTGGTGCAGTATTAGTATTTGCAGCATCAACAATAGCTGGTGTTATCTTTAGTTTCTCACAAAATATTCAAGGATAATAAATTATTTAGAAATATTAGAGAAAAAAATATCAAAGGGAAGGAACAAAATTCCTTCTTTTTTTGTGCAATAAAAAGTGTAAGTTAATCAAAAATTAATGGTTATTAATTCCTATTTTAAAATTTTAATTTTTCTCAATTTGTCGTTCCGTAAAGTTTTAGCTAAATATTCCAATATTACAATTGTTACACTAGTATTACATTTTAAAAAAATATAAAAAAAATGCCGAAAAACATATGAAAATCGGTTTTTTTTTGTTATAATTATAAACAAGGATTACTTTGAATAAGGAGAGAAAAATATGGGAACTTATAATGTGCCAAGAAATGTAAAAGGGGAAGGTAGAATATTATTTATATTCTCAACAAAAGCATTAATATATTCAGGTATAGGAGCACTAGCTGGAGGAATTTTTTATATAATATTTAGCATATTGCATTTAACAATAGTAGGAATAGCATTTGTAGCATTTTTTGCATTAGTAGGATTTATTATAGGAACATTTAAAGTGCCTAATATAGAAAGATTTGAATTTGCAAGGAAAACAGGTGGGGAAAATATAGATGACGTTATAAAAAGAGCTATAAAATTTAAAATGAAAAAAGATAAATTATATGTTTATCAAGATACAAAGGAGGAAAAGAGAGATGAGTAATATGGATCCAACAACACAAATGTTAATTTTAGTTTTAGCTTGTGCAGTAGTTGTTTTATTTGTATTATCAATTGTGTATATAATATTAAAAGCTAAAGAAAGAAAGATTTATGATAATAAAGAAGAGGAAATTGAATCAAGTAAAAAAACAGCAGGAAATACTAAAACAGTAAATGGACAAGTTTTAGGTAAAAAATCAATATTTGATTTTATGGAATTTGATAAAATTGAAGATAATATGATTGTTCAAAAAAATGGAAGAAAGTATATAATGGTAATTCAATGCCAAGGTGTAAATTATGACTTAATGTCAGGAATAGAAAAAACTGGAGTTGAAGAAGGCTTTGTCCAATTTTTAAATACTTTAAGATTCCCAATACAATTATATATTCAAACAAGAACTGTTAATCTAGAAAATAGTATAGATGGATATAAAAAGAGAGTATCACAAGTAGAAGCAAATTTATACAGAATGAGTCAACAATATGAGGAAATGAGAGAAACAGGAACATATACTACAGAACAAATGAATAAAGCCTTTTACGAAATAACAAAACAACGTAACTTATATGAATACGGAAAAGACATAATAGTAGACACTGAAAAAATGAGTAAAAATAAGGGAATATTAAATAAAAAATATTATATAATAATTTCTTATTTACCAACAGAAGCAGGAGCTTCTGAGGAATATGATAAATCTGAAATGCAATCAATGGCTTTTTCAGAATTATATACAAGAGCACAATCTTTAATAAGAGCAATATCATCTTGCAGTGTTAATGGAAAAATATTGAACTCAACAGAATTAGCTGAATTATTATATGTAGCATATAACAGAGATGAATCTGAAACATTTGAATTAAAAAAAGCAGCATTAGCAAATTTTGATGCACTATATAGTACAGCACCTGATGTTCTTCAAAAGAAAATTAAAGAATTAGACAAAGAAGTAGAAAGAAGAGCGATGAACCAAGTTGAAGGACAAGTTGAAAAATATAGAAGTCAATATAGAGAACAAGTAGAAGAAAAAGAAAATTCAATAGATGAACTTGCAAACGAAATGGCCAAATTAATTTTAGACGAAAACAGAGAATACTTAGGAAATGACGTTGTTGATGGAATTTTAGAAGAAAATTATTCAGAAAAAGGAGGTAAAGAAGGAAATGTGGAAGAACAAAAAAAGACAAGAACAAGAAGAACAAAACAAGCAAAATGATGAACAACAATTAGGACTTTTTAGAAGAACTACAATAAAAGAATTGATTGCACCATCAGGTATAGACGTTTCAAATATAGACAGACTTGAAATAATATCAAATGTCAAAAGATATGCAAGAAGTTTTTTTGTATCAACTTTACCTAGAATGTGTACATTCCCAGAACTATTTAGAGATATGTACTTATTTGGAGATATAAATACATCTGTATATATAAATCCAATACAAGAATCAAGGTCACAAAATGAATTAAACAGAGTAATAAATGAATTAGAGACTGAAAGAATTGTAGCTCAAGATAAAGGAAATATAAATAGAGAAAGTAATTTGGCACAAAAAAGAGCTGAGGCAGAGCAATTAAGAGATGAAATTGCAGCAGGATATAATAAATTATTTGAAGCATCAGTTATTACAACATTGTTTTCTTACAACTTAGATGATCTAGAAAAATCAACAAAATTATTAGCAACAGAATTATCAAAAAGTTTAGTAGGAATAAAAAGTGCCTGGGCAATGCAAGAAGAGGCATTTAAAAGCAATTTACCATTTTTAGATAATAAAATAGGAAAAATACATACTTTTGACAGACGTTCAATGGCAACGGTATTTCCATTTACAACTTCTGAGGTAGGACACGAAACAGGAGTGCCACTAGGTTTTAATAGGCAGACAGGTACACCAATATTATTTGATAATTTCCATCCATCTTTAACAAACTATAACATGGTTATATTTGCTAAATCTGGTGCTGGTAAATCTGTAACAATGAAAACTTTAATTTCGAGATCTTCTGTACTTATGGGAATTGAAAGTTTAGCACTAGATGCAGAAGGCGAGTATTCAATAGTGGCAGAAAGCCTTGGAGGAATAAATATAGTTGTAAGTCCAAATTCAGATACAATTATAAATTTATTTGATGTTGAAACAGAAAAAGTAAAAGATGAAATAACAGGAAGAGAAAGAACTGTTGTAAACATCGAAAATAAAGTAGAAGATGTTACACAAGCTTTACTTACAATGGCAAGAGGAAGTACAAGAAGTGATGAAGTAAATGAGTTAACAAAACAGATTATTGCAGAGTCTGTATCTGAAGAATATGCAGCATTAGGAATTACAAGTAACCCTAATAGTTTATACAAAGAAAGTAATAGTATAAGCGAAGGAGATAAATTATATAGGCAGAAAAAAGATATGCCAACAATAGGAAGTTGGTATAGAAGAATACAAAGAAAAGCCCAAGAAAATACAAACAGTGATTATAGTTTCCATTATAGTTATTTACTAAAAGTTATGAAACAATATATAAGAGAATATGATGGTCAAATGGCATATTTTGATGGACAATCAACATTTGAATTGTTAGAAGGGGCACCATTTATAAACTTAGATATATCACAACTAGAAGAAAGATTTGCAAGACCACTTGCTCAACAAATATTACTTTCTTGGATTTGGGAAAAATACGTAAAGAAAAATAGTGAAGATAGAACAAAAGCTAGTAAAAAAAGAGTTTTAGTAGATGAAGCATGGATGCTTTTACCATATCCAGAGGCAGTAGACTTCTTAAATAAGATGGCAAGACGTGCGAGAAAAAGAAATGTATCTTTGGCGATAATTTCACAAAGATTCCAAGACTTCTATGAAAAACCAGAAGCACAAGCTGTTCTTACATCTTCAGATACTAAACTATTTTTAGCACAAGATAAAGCAGAAATACAATATTTAAAAGAAGTATTTAAATTAAGTGAAGGTGAAGCTAACTTTTTAGTAACCTGTTTTAAAGGGGAAGGATTACTAAAAGTAGGTTCAGAATCAGCAATATTACAAATTACACCGACACAAAAAGAGTTTGAATTTGTTGAAACAAACTTGAACAAAATGGTGGAAATGAGAAAAAGAAAACAAGGAGTATAAAATGATAAATAAATTTACGGAAAAAGGTATTGTACAAAAGATAATTGTTGTGCTCATATTTTTAATAGTATTTAACTTTGTATATCCATATGTGCCAGCATATGGTGTAGATGCATTAGAATCAGTTGGAGGAGTTCTACTTGAGCCACTAATAAATTTAATAACATCACTTGGAGAAGGTATTATTTGGGTAATTCAGTCAATGTTATTAGGACTTCCGGTATCCAATATTCATATAACCAAAGAAGGTTGGACCGCTGTCAAGGCAGGACTTGCAGTAGGGGCAGCTGTAATTCTTGGATTGGTTTTAAGCCCATTTACATTCGGATTAAGTGATTTGGCTGTAGCAGGGGTCGTTTCCGCCGTTGGTGTCGGATTAATTACTTCAAAAATGCTACCAGATGACTGGTTCTTCCCAGTATATAAAATATCTCCACAAGAAATATTTGCAGATCAAATTCCAGCGTTACATATAAACTTTATAAATCCTAAAACATATGATGAAGAAGATGGAGTTACAACATCAAGCTCAGATAAATTGGAGTATACGAAAAAGGATGAACATTCTGCGCCGGTATTTAATTCAGCAAAGGTTTTAGCACCACAAATAGCTAAATGGTATACAGCAATTAGAAATATGGTATTAGTTGGATTAATGGTAGTACTACTATATATTGGTATTAGAATAGTTTTAAGCTCAACTGCAGGAGAAAAAGCAAAATATAAAGAACATATAAAAGATTGGTTAGTTGCAGTTATTTTAGTAGTATTTATGCATTATATTATGGCATTTGCACTAACAATTACAGAATATTTAACAAGTATGTTAAATAGCAATAATGAGATGATTAAATTCCAAATTCAAGATGAAGAAGCTATGAAGCAAATTTTTGGCGATGAAGATTATTCTCAATATAAAGAAGGAGATAGCTATAATTTATATGTTAATTTAATGGGATATGCTAGGTTAAAACAACAATTAAATACATTAGATGCTAATGGAAATGTTGTAGTCAATTGGGATTATATAGGATATGCAATTATATATATGACATTGGTTATATACACAGTTATGTTTTTAATTATATATTTAAAAAGGGTTATATATATGGCATTTTTAACTATGATTGCTCCATTAGTTGCATTAACATATCCAATAGACAAAATTTCAGATGGAAAAGCACAAGCCTTTGATGCGTGGTTAAAAGAATATGCTTATAATTTATTATTGCAACCATTTCATTTATTATTATATACAATGTTAATTGGCTCTGTAATGGACTTAGCGGCAAATAATATGCTATATGCATTAGTTGCATTAGGATTCTTAATTCCAGCAGAGAAATTATTACGTAAATTCTTTGGATTTGAAAAATCAGCTATTGCAGGAAACATTGTAGGAGGAATGGTTGGCGGAAGTTTAGCAATGAATGCTTTGAATAAATTAGGCAAAATTGGACCACCACCACCACCTAAAGGACCTGGAAAAGGCCAGGAACAACAAGAAAACAAAATCAATTTTGCAGATAGAGGAGCAGATACAAAACAATCTAATGATGAATTATATGCAGATGCGTTTGGAGGAGCCGCTGGAGATGATAGTACTGTAAAAGTAGCCGATAATGATGGTTCTGCAGAGTTAAATAGTGATGGAAGAGAAGAAATACCAAGAGTGCAAGGACAAGCACAAATCCCTGGATTGGAAGACACTCAAGCATTAGAAGAAAGTTTACCAGTTGAGCAAGAGAAGTTTGATGCAGACAGTAATTATGAATTTAATACACCAAGATTAGTAAATGTAGCAAAAGACAAAATAGACAATTTAAAAAATGGTGCAGAAGATGGAATCAATGGTGTGAAGGGAAGAATAAGCGATTGGGCAGCAAAGACACCAAAGACTAAATTGGGCAGAAATGCAAAAAGACTTGTTATAAGAGGTGCCAAGGGAGCAGGAGCTCTAGCTGGAACAGCAGCTCATTATACAGGAAAAGCATTGACCGATATGGGTAGAAAAGCACCAAGAATGGTTGCTAAAGCGGCAACAGCTACTGCGATGGGAACTGTTGGCGTTGCTGCAGGATTAGCTTCTGGAAATTTGAACAATGCATTTACATATGGAGCTGCAGCAGCTAAAATAGGTAGTAATGTGGGAGACACTGCAACTACTGCAATAAGCAATGCTGGAAAATCAGCAGTGGATGGCTTAGAAAATCAAATTATGCAAAGAAGATATAGTTCAGATCAATTAGAAGCAAAACAAAACGAGCAATTAGATAAAGCTTGGAGAAATGATAAAGAAACAATTGGAATGTATAAAGAAAAATTTGGAACAGATAGAGAAGACAATGGAAAAAGAGCATGGGAAAATGCTATGGATAATGCAAAAGAATATAGAAAGATGGGAATTACAGATGATAAGGCTATTATGGCAGCAATGAAATTAGACGGATTATCAGATGATAATAAAACGTCTAAAGAAAGAATGGCTCTTGCTAAAGCAGCATCTACAGTTAAATCTGATAAAGAAGTTAAAGCATATGGAGAAAGACTATCAGAATTAGGAATCTCAGATGATAAAGTAAAACAAGTTAAGAAAAATATTAGAAAAATGAATAAAATGTAGTAAAATATGAGGAGGTTAAATATGTTAAGGCAATTACGAATTTTTTATTATAATAATAAAACTAAAATATGGCTTGGTGTTGGTATTATAGTATTTGTATATATAATAATACAGTTAATAAATGCAAATATAAAAAGCAATAATGAAAAAAATCTTTTAAACAATACAGGAAATATAAGTACTGTAAATGAACAAACATATTTAACTTCAAAAAGTACTACAGTAATGTCTGATGTGGAAGTAAGCCAAGAAACAACAAAAAAAGATACAGATGTAATTAAGCAATTTGTAGAATATTGCAATAATAAAGATATAGAAAAAGCATATGCACTATTAAGCCAAGATTGCAAAGATGAGATGTATAAAACACAAGATGTATTTGAAAATAATTATGTGAAAGAAATTTTTACTGAAAGTAGGTCATATGATGTCCAAACATGGACAGGAGAAGGTAACTCAGTAGTATATAAATTGAAATATTTAAATGATATAATGGCAACAGGAGCTACAAATGATGAATATATTGAAGATTATGTAACAGTTATAACAGAAAATGGTGAAAAGAAGTTAAATATAAATCAATTTATAAAAAAAGACAACATAAATAAAATAATAAAAAAAGGCGATTTAGAAGCTAATATAACTAATAGATATGTATATTATGATTATGAAGAATACGAAATTTTATTTAAGAATAATGGACAAGATAAAATAGTATTGGACACAAAAGAGGATACTGAATCTGT
>ULXO01027689.1_pt1 | contig 11597 bp, 10 predicted proteins | sample 1961391 | NCBI WGS metagenome assembly ULXO01 (sample SAMEA4835841, study PRJEB28245) | human gut metagenome | biome: gut microbiome; material: fecal sample | place: Denmark | collected 2008 | reverse complement strand
TCCCCTGCCGCCACCGAAGAAGAAGCCGTGACTTTTATAAGTGAAATAAGGGCTATGCACAGAAAGGCGACGCACAACTGCTATGCCTATATACTGCGGCACAATAATACAGGCAGGCACAGCGACGACGGTGAACCCGGCGGCACTGCCGGTATGCCGATTTATGACGTGCTGTCTAAAAACGGCATTACAGACGTTGTATGTGTTGTCACCCGTTATTTCGGAGGTATTCTTCTCGGAACAGGCGGACTTGTTCACGCCTACTCAAAAGGTGCTTCAATGGCACTTGCGAACTCCGAAATTGTCACTATGGAAGTTGCGGACAGCCTTAAAATAAGCTGTGATTACACAATGTATGGTATAATCAGTTCGGTTCTGCCCGAATATGAAGCTATTATACGCAATACGGAATATACAGACAGCGTATGCGTTTTTGCAGATGTCAGGACAGAACTTACCGACAGTCTTACCGCAAAGCTTATCGACAAATGCAACGGCAAGGTGAATATAGAAAAGCTTGCCCGCGGTTATGTCGAATTTTAAATTATTTTAAAAAATTAAAGGACTTTTATAAAAATTCTCAGTATATTATTTATGAAGATGAACGATCCGGTATCGCTCATCTTCGATTTGTCACAGACAGTGATGAAAGGGTGTGTTCGGTATGGATAAATTACCCCGTATGATTACAGAGGAAATAGAAAATATGACTCTGTCGCCCTATGCCTGCAAGAGTACAGACTCAAAAGGCAGAAAGGTATACGAAACTCCCTGCGATATCCGCACAGACTTCCAGAGAGATCGTGACAGGATCATACATTGCAACTCTTTCAGACGGTTGAAGCATAAGACGCAGGTTTTTCTTATTCCGAAGTCGGATCATTACAGAACACGGCTGACGCACACTCTTGAAGTATCACAGATTGCAAGGACGATTGCAAGAGCATTACGTCTTAACGAGGATCTTACCGAAGCAATAGCGCTTGGTCACGATCTGGGTCATACACCGTTCGGTCACGACGGCGAACGCACACTTGATCAGCTTGTCCCCGGACATTTCCGACACTATGAGCAAAGCAAGCGTGTGGTTGAGATTATTGAGAAAAACGGCAAAGGGCTTAATCTTACCGATGAAGTCATTGACGGCATTCTGTGCCACACCAACGCAACAGCGGGAACGCTTGAGGGACAGGTAGTAAAGTTCAGCGACAAGATAGCATACATAAACCACGATATTGAGGACGCAATAAGAGGCGGTGTGCTCAGACAGGAGGATCTTCCAAAAGGACCCATCTCTGTGCTTGGCGAAACAAAAAGTCAACGTATAACAACGCTCATTAAATCGATAATTGCCAACAGCACAGATCTTATACGTTACGATGATGTAACAAAGCAGGCACACGACGAACTGAGAAAGTTTATGTTTGACTATGTGTATTTTGCACCCAGCACAAATGCCGAAAAAGGCAAGGCGTGCCATATAGTCGAGTATCTGTACAGATACTTTATAAATTCTCCCGGGAAAATGCCTGAACTATATATCAGTTTTGCGAAGGAGTACGGCAAAGAACGCGCAGTCTGCGACTTTATCAGCGGAATGACGGACGACTTTGCGGTTGACTACTTCAAGGAGCTTTGCATCCCGAAGAGCTGGTCATATTGATACAATGTAAATAAAGAAAGGAAAAACGATGCGTTTATCGGAGGACTTTCTTTTAAGAGTCAAAGAAAGCAATGATATATACGATGTCATCTCATCGTATGTACCGCTCAAAAAGACTGGTACAGACTATGTCTGCAACTGTCCTTTCCATTCGGAAAAAACTCCTTCCTGCCACATATACACTGCAACCCAGAGCTTTTATTGCTTTGGCTGCGGAGCGGCAGGAGATGTTATAAATTTCATACGACTTTACGAACATCTTGACTACATAGAAAGCGTAAAGTTCCTTGCGCAGAGAGTCGGCATACCGATGCCTGAAGACGGCGGAGATGACGGTGCAAAAAAGCGTTCAAGGACGCTTGAGATGAATCGCGAAGCAGGGAGATTCTTCCACAAATATCTTTACTCGCCCGCCGGCAAGGAAGGTCTTGATTATCTATACAACAGAGGGCTTACAGACCATACGATACGGACTTATGGTCTGGGCTATGCTCCCGACAGCTGGGATACGCTGAAAAATCATATGCATTCACTCGGATACGGAGATGCAGAGATGGAAGAAGCGTCATTGCTTTCAAAATCATCAAAAAGTGATAATTACTTTGACTTTTTCAAGTATAGGGTTATGTTTCCGTTTATTGATGTAAGAGGTAACATTGTCGGATTTTCCGGGCGTGTAATAGGAGGAGATGATAACAGGAAATACCTTAATACTAAAGCGACTGTAGTCTATAATAAGAGTACATTCCTATACAGCCTGAATCACGCAAAAAACGCAGGCGAAAATACACTGATAATGTGCGAGGGAAACCTTGACGTTATCTCAATGTTTCAGGCAGGCTTCAAAAATGCCGTTGCAACCTGCGGCACTGCTATAACAGACGCTCACGCACGGACAATAGCAAACCTCGGTTTTAAAAAAGTCATTCTTGCATACGACAGCGATGACGCAGGTCAGAAAGCCACCGCCAGAGCGATGAATATTCTGGATAAGGTGGGAATATCGGCGAACGTTCTCACAATGCAGGGTGCGAAAGACCCTGACGAATATATTAAAAAATTTGGAAAAGAAGCGTTCAGGATGCTGATTGACGGCAGTGAATCAGGTATGGAATATGAGCTGAAAAAGCTACGCACCACCGTTGATTTGACAACGCCGGAAGGAAAATCGGAGTATCTGAAAAAAGCGGTCGAATTTATAGCGAATATAAACAGTTCTATAGACCGCGCCGTATATATTTCAAGCATATCGCAGGAGTGCGATGTAAACCGTGCAAATGTTGATATTGCAGTAAATCAGATATTGCGCAGGAGGTTTAAGGCGAAGGAAAACGATCGTCGCAAAGAGATACTGAGCGGAACACGCACAAGGGACAAGATAAATCCGGAAGCCTCGCGCTATCCTGTAGAAACACAGGCAGAGCGCGGTATTATAGCGTTTTTGTTTCACTCCCCCGACTTTTTGAAAAAGATTACCGACAAGATAACCTCAGACGACTTTGTGACCGAGTTCAACAAGCGTTTGTTCATTGACCTTACAGCTATGATATCGTGCGGTCTGTCAAATGACGTTGCTGTACTCTCCGAAAGATATACTGCGGAGGAAGTGGCATCAATATACAAGCTGATACATGATAACAACGATTTACCGTACAGCGTGGACAGACTGAACGATTATCTGAATGTACTTATAAAATACAGAGATAAAAAACAGACAAAGAAAGTGACAGATATGTCGGCAGACGAACTACGGCAATTTGCCGATAGAATAAAGAACAAAAAATCATGACGCAAGTCCTGAAAGGAAAGATAAATATGGCAGACAGCAAAATAAACGAACTCATAAATCACGGCAAGCAGAACGGTAAACTCACCACAAAGGAAATTACCGATGTACTGGAAGAGCTTGATTTCGACGCCGATGAAATAAACAAGCTCTATGACGATTTTGAAAACAGCAACATTGAAATAGTTGATGACTTCACAGCAGACGAAGATCTTGACAGTGCGCTTGACTTTACGGACAGCGACGACTTTGAGTCTTCCCTTTCGTCAGAAGGCATTGCTATCGACGACCCTGTAAAAATCTATCTTAAGGAAATAGGCAGAGTGCCTCTGCTTTCCGCGGAAGAAGAAATTGAGCTTGCAACACGTATGGCTCAGGGCGACAAGTACGCAAGAAAACGTCTTAGCGAAGCTAACCTGCGACTTGTTGTCAGCATAGCTAAAAGATATGTCGGCAGAGGTATGCAGTTCCTTGACCTTATTCAGGAAGGCAACCTCGGTCTTATAAAGGCAGTTGAGAAGTTCGACTATACAAAGGGCTACAAGTTCTCAACATATGCCACATGGTGGATAAGACAGGCTATCACACGTTCCATTGCCGATCAGGCAAGAACTATAAGAATACCTGTTCATATGGTAGAAACTATTACAAAGGTAAAGAAGGTATCAAGCCAGCTTTTACATGAGAACGGTCATGAACCTACGCCCAAGGAGATTGCCGACAGGCTTGGCATAACAGTTGACAGAGTAAGAGAAATACTCAGGATTTCACAGGATCCGGTTTCCCTTGAAACGCCTATCGGTGAAGAGGAAGACAGCCACTTAGGCGACTTTATCCCCGACGAGGACGCACCCGCACCCGCTGAAGCCGCATCAAGAACACTGCTCAAGGAGCAGCTCAGCGAGATACTCGGTACGCTTACTCCCCGTGAAGAAAAGGTACTGCGTTTAAGATTCGGTCTTGAAGACGGCAGACCGAGAACTCTTGAAGAAGTCGGCAAGGAATTCGATGTAACAAGAGAGCGTATCAGACAGATAGAAGCAAAGGCACTCAGAAAGCTGAGACATCCATCAAGAAGCAAGAAGCTGAAGGATTTTCTGGACTGATAAGGAGTAACAGATGCACATTACTCTGGAAACCGACTATGCAATAAGGATAGTCGATTTTATGGCTAAGAACTCAGGAAGACTGGATGCAAAGACGATATCCGAAAAGACATCCGTTCCGCAGACATTCGCTATGAAAATACTCAGAAAGCTGGGTTCTGCCGACATAGTAAATTCATACAAGGGTACAAAAGGTGGGTACGAACTGAGCAAAGCTCCGTCCGAGCTTTCACTTTACGATGTTGTAGAAGCAGTTGAGGGTACATATATGTTCAGCCGTTGCCTGGACGGTCACTATAACTGTAACCGAGCGGAAAAAGGTCTGCCCTGTAGCTACCGCATGGCTTTTGCCAAGATATCTGACATAGTTTGCGAAGAGCTCAAAAAGCTTAAATTTGATGATTTCACCGGAAAGACTTGACAATGCAAATTCGATATGCTATAATATATAGCGTTAAGTTTTGGAGTAACGACCGAAAAGGAGAACATTATGACGTACAAAGAGAGTTTTATCAAATTCATGGTTGACAGCGGAGTTCTTACATTCGGTGAGTTCACACTCAAGAGCGGAAGAAAAGCTCCTTACTTCATAAACACAGGTAACTACAAGACCGGTGCACAGCTTGCAAAGCTCGGTGAGTTCTATGCAGAGTGCATTCACGATAACGGTATCGAAGCCGATGTTCTGTTCGGACCTGCTTACAAGGGTATTCCCCTTTCAGTAAGTGCTTGTGTAGCACTGTTCAACAAGTTCGGCGTTGATGCAAGCTACTGCTTTGACAGAAAAGAAGTCAAGGATCACGGCGAAGGCGGTATGTTTGTAGGTAAACAGCTCGCTGACGGTGATAAGGTAGTTATTATCGAAGACGTTATGACATCAGGCAAGGCTCTTAGAGAGGTACTTCCCAAGCTTAAAGGTGCAGCTGACATAAACGTTACAGCAATGGTAATAACAGTTGACCGTATGGAAAAAGCGCTTGACAGCGACTTAAGCGCAGTTCAGTCTGCCGATAAGGATTTCGGCGTAAAGGTTTACTCAATTGTTAATATCAATGACATAATCAGTGCCATTGAAAACGGTGTTATCGAGGGCAAGCAGTACCTTGACGCTATGAAGCAGTACCGCAGCACTTACGGCGTAGAATATTAATTGAATACTCTTCCCTCTTGAAAAAGAGGGATCATATCGAGGTGTGGCTCAGTTTGGTAGAGCGCTGCGTTCGGGACGCAGAGGTCGCAAGTTCAAATCTTGTCACCTCGACCATAATAACAACCGCTTAAGCGTATTGCTTAAGCGGTTTTCTTGTGTTTTCAGTAATTGTTATCAAATCTTTAATTTTACTGAAATTCACTGAAATTAACTATAGTGGGGGTGTCAAAAGGAGTGTCAAGTTATGAGACTAACTATATATTAAACAAAAAAATCCCCCGACAGAGCCTTTTTGCTCCGCCGGGGGATAACTATTTATTCAGCCTTTAAATCCTTAACGTACATCCATCCGGTAACATCAGTACCGATATTGTTGCACCCACTCTTACAGCCTCGGCATACAGCTTTGAGGCTGATTGGTATACTGTTCAGCATAGTTGATTGTGTTTGACATTTTTTTACACCTTACCTTTCTTACTTCTTTTTCTTGATACCGAATGCGTTATCAAGTCTGCTGTTGTCGGGCTTTTCTTCCTTGTCGGAGCTGCCTGCACCGACCTTGAAGCCGCCCTGCTTCTTGCTGTCGCCCACGTCAGCCTTCATATCGGGATATTTCTTGACTACCGCCGACAGTGCCGAGTTGATGTCCTCGCTTTTGCCGGACTTGACGTAGCTTTCAGCAATAGCCACAGCATCATCCATACAATCGGGCTTTACACCGAGCGACATTGCGGCTATCTGTGTTTTCAGCCTTAAAATCTCCTCGTCCTTAGCATCGGGAACGGCGGGTGCAGGCTCAGATTCGGGCTTATCCGCCTTTTCTTCGGGCTTATCGTCCTTCTTGTCCTCTGCCTTGCTCTCATCGGGCTTCTCTGCCGTGCCGTTATCGTCCGTCTGCTTGTTTTCGGCTGGCTTCTCTTCGGGCTTGGGCTCGTCCTTCTGCTCCGCTGCGGGAGCGAGCTTCTTCTCCTCTTCGGGAGTTTTCTTTTCGGGTTCCATTGCTTTACCTCGCTTTCTTTGATTTTGGGTATAAAAATACCGCTCCAAAAGGGGCGGTAAAATTATTAAGTTTGTTCGTATTTGTGCCGAACTTCACAAAAAACGGCTGTTTTTACAAAGTTCGTGTTCAAATTTGGGTGTTATTATTAAAAAATGCAGTAAATTATAATCAAGTGCAATCGATTGCACATGGGATATAACAAAACCGCTCACTGCTGTGGGCGGTTAGGTCAAATATCAATATTAACTATTCGTCTTCTTGCTGTTTTGCGGTTGAAATCTCGTTCCCATTCTATCGCCGCACGGCGTATATCTTCGGGTGCATCATCTTTTAAAAAGCGTCTGCCTTCTGGGAATTTTAGCTCTGTCCATTTAGCAATCTCTAATGGCATTTCCTGCATATTATACACCTCCTGTAATTATCCTGTAAACGGTCTTGATCGTTTTAGACTGTTTTTTAGGGTTTAGATAGCTTGCAGCCACACATTCAGAAATAAACTCATCAATATCATCGCATATATATGATGACGGCATAGAAAAACCATCTTCATTTAAGAACGCTTTTTTGAATATCAATGATATTTTTAAGCGCTTGTCATTCCAATCCTTATCATACAACCGATGATGAAGCTGTATTGCATGACCTATTTCGTGCCTCATAGCGTGTCTTGGATGCCCTGTAGACCACTTACCGGCTTTATATTCCTCTTGTGCAACACTCGCCATAATCTTCAAGCCGTTTTTCTTTTCAGCGTGACGAAGAGAAATCCATTGGCTATTGTCATTGTAAAGACCTTCGTCCTTTGAAACAACCGTCAATACATTAACGCCGGACACAGTATCTATCTCGCCGTACATTTCAACAGCTTTCTGATATTCCTCGTTAAAGGCTTCTCTTACTTCTGCTGTAACCTTAGGCTCAAAAGAATATTCATACTTGTACGGTTCGGTGGTATTGTCACCTATAAAGTGATCAATATTATCCTCTTCTATTATATCACTTTCGTCCGAATTGTCAACAGTATCATCTGTAAAATTCTGTACGCTTTCTTCGCTGTCTGTCGCAGTTTCAATAGGCTGTTTTACAGTTTCCTGTATGCTTTCTGTCGTTTTGGCAGTTTCAACGGCTTCATCAGACACAACCGCAGTCGGCGTATCGTCTGTGTCTTCGTTGCTCTGAACGGTCTTTACAGGCTCAGACTGTACAAAATTTATTGTGTTTTCGTTATTATCCGGCTTAGAAACATAAGGCTCTTTATCAGTAGGAACAGGATTTTTACTTTCGGTATCGGTAGCTTTAACAGGCGCTTCTTCCGTTCTCGGAGCTGACTGCTTCGGCTTACCCTTACCGCTGTAGATCTTCTCCCTTGAATAATCTCTGCGGAGAACATCGTCATGCTCTTTGATAAACTCTCTGAGCTTGCCTTGCTCCTCACGGAGCTTACGCTTATACTCCTTGACCTTTTTCTCGTCCTGCGTGCCCTCAACCTTGCGTTTGAGTGCTCTTATCTTGCGCTCCATAGCCCGTTGCTTTTCTTCGAGCTCTCGCTGTTCCCGTATCTTCTCGGCAGGAATCGGCTGAGGTATCTTTGTAAGCCCCTCTATGTACTGCCCCATAGTATGACGGCAGTTAGGGTGGAACAGCCCGCCCCGGATTGCCACAGACAACAGCATAAACCACTTGTCACAATAGTTTGACTTGCCGAAGTCGCCGCTTCCATAAACATCTACTTTTAACCCATTGCAGCAACATCTGCATATATTAAAATTCAATCTGTGGTTCAGAACTGTGAAATTTAGCCATTAACAATATATAAAGTTGGGGTGATAAGTATCAAAGCTTTTCAGAAGTAAGTTTGATGCAGAATGTTTAAGATTTACGCCAACTGAAAAGCCACTATACCCACGATGCAGATAATACTTCCAATCAGATTGAGCCGTGAACGCTTTTCTCTGCGAATCAGCCCTATTACGAAAAGCGTTACAAGGATCATCGGCTGAATGAATGAGTAATTCGCAAGGCTTATAGATATAACCGCATTTTCAAGCAGCATTCCGAGCGTATTGGGAATTCTGGCAAGTACTACCTTAACAACGCCGCTTCGATTATTCTTAATAAGCTCCCTGATATGAACTCTCGGCAGCATTATCAGCGAAATTATCACCATAGCCGGAAGAAGCTGCATGGTTGATGAAGCATACGGAGAGAAACTCCTTATAACCAGCCCGTACCCGTATTTTGAAACAAGATATAACACCAACGGCAGAATTATCTGTTTATAGTTTACACTGCCACATTTAGACGACTTTGCAATAAATACAAGGCCTGCAGCTGTTGCAAATATACAAATCAGTTTGAAAACACTGAGTTCAGACCCGAAAAAAATGTCGGTGAAATAAGACGCAAACAGGGTTATTCCGAGCCATGCTTTCAGCTCAAAAGCAGAAAGCTGTTTCAGCACCCGTGCGCTCATCTGGAATTCAAGCATTTTGCACGCCGCAACCAGCAATACCGCTAAAAACGACTGCCATGTAAAACTGAAACTCAGATTCTGGAAAGGCAGGCTTGCAGCAAGGAACACCGACATCGACGAGCACATCAGGAATGTAAATTCATCGCCGGAGAAGTTGGCTTTGGCAGCGGCGTATTTATCATTCAGCGAGCATATTGTATAGCAGGCAGTCACTGCGAGCATCAGAATAATAACGTTCATAATCGACCTCTATTATGATGAATAAAACATACAGACACGTTTATTTACCTGTCCAGAATGCATAGTCGGTTCTTGATGTTCCGTCGCTGAAATATGCTTTCGCACATATCTTGTTTTTCGTGCCGGGTTTTATCTTTATATTTTTCCACACGAAAACAGTGCTTTCGTCATCGGGAAGTTCGCATCGGGATATTCTGCCGTGCGAAACATCATTTATACATAGCTCCACTGCGTCCGCATTTGAATATACCTTTACAAAAGGCACATCACAAGCCCTGAATTCATGCCTGCGTTCAGTTATATAAACAGTTTTTTCGCTGCTCCATACGGACCTGTAAAAGAAATATACGTCCTTGGGAATACGCTCCCTTGTGCAAAGTCCCTTGTCGTTCTGCGACTTTGTATCTCCCTCCACTCGCCCGTAGGACGCAAAATCGAACATACACCATATAAATTCAGCCCATAGGTACTTTCTGACCGAGAATTGTTTCCACAGTATCTCGTGCAGCTGCGACTGATAGTTCTCATAATGCCGTACTCCGACAGGGTCTATATCGCTTTCCCAATTCACATTGTCCTTGTGCTGCGAAATTGCCCCACCGCCGCCGTATTCGGAAAGGCAGACAGGGCGCTTTTCCTTTTCGTTATGGTATAGGTCAAGCCATTCGCCGAAATTCTCCGCACTGCCGGCATCCTTATACCAGCCAAAATAACGGTTATACCCGACCACATCGGCAGGGAGCTCCAGAAATCTGCCGTAAAACTGATTGTCTGCAAAGGTTTTCAGCCTTGTATCGTCCTCTTTGCAGGCAATTTCATAAAGCTCGCTGTAAAGCCCGAATATTTCATCGGTCATCTGGTGAAGTTCGTTGGACAATCCCCAGACAATAACTGACGGATGATTGTAATTCTGCCTGATAAGCTCACGAAGCTGCTGTTTTGCGTTATCTCCAAAGCCGTCTGAAAGGACATGAGCATCGCTTTCATCGGCAGACATTTTATTGATTATGCCTATCTCCGTCCAAACGCACAGACCCAGCCTGTCGCATAATGAATACTCATGGTCACAATGCTGGTAGTGAGCCATTCTTACAGCGGTACAGCCCATGTCACGAATGATATGATAATCCCGCTCACGCTGAGCGTCAGTCATTGCCCAGCCGGATTCGTAACTGTCCTGATGGTAGTTCACACCATGTAGCGGATATGGCTTGCCGTTGAGGAAAAAGCCGTTATCGGCATCTATGCGGTACGAGCGTATTCCGAATTCCTGTTCAATGCTATCGACGGGTTCCCCGTTGCAGAATAAGGTTATCTCCGCACGATAAAGAGCGGGAGAGTTTACTCCGTTCCAGAGTTTCGGGCAGTTGATTTTTCCCGAAAGCGTTATCCTGTCTTTGTCCGCTCTGCCGAAAAACTCCGTTACAGGCTTTCCCTGCGGATCAAATATCACAGCCTTAGCCTCTGCGGTTTCGGCTTTATCCAGCTTGACAAGTATGCCTATATCCGCAGATGTTTCTGAAATATTGCGTGGGGTTATATATACTCCGCAGGAGCCGCTGTCTTTCAGAGCAATATGAACAGGCTCGACTGCAATAAGCTTTACACCCCTGTACAAGCCGCCCATTTTCGTGAAATCGCCATTATCGGTTATCGGCGCAATATAATCGGTGGGAGCATTCGATATGATAACAGCTATCAGATTGTCTTTGTCCGGGTATATATAGTCCGTAATATCAAATCTGAAAGCCGAATACCCTCCGCTGTGCTCTCCTGCAAATCTGCCATTTATATAGACTTCCGCAACAGTATTAGCACCTTCAAATTCCAGATAGAGTTCTTTTCCGCTGCATTCTTCAAAACTCAGCGCAAGGTTTCTGCGGTAGCATACAGTTCCACGGTAGTAGTTTTCTCCGTCGGCAACTGCCATTCTGCCTGCACCGTCTTCAGAATTATATGTATGCGGCAGTACAACAGGCTGCCATGACGCATCTTCATATTCGGGAGAGATAACGTTGTCTTTCGATATATTCATTCCTGCGGGAAGCTTTGTGAATCTCCAGAAATCGTTTAGTTCCCTGACTGTTCTCAAAAAATCACCCCTTCATATTTTAACAGATTATAACGCTTATTGACAAACAAGTCAATGAATGATATTATTAAGATATAACGATTTTAG
>ULXO01034583.1_pt1 | contig 11635 bp, 9 predicted proteins | sample 1961391 | NCBI WGS metagenome assembly ULXO01 (sample SAMEA4835841, study PRJEB28245) | human gut metagenome | biome: gut microbiome; material: fecal sample | place: Denmark | collected 2008 | reverse complement strand
CCACAGAATCTGCGGCACTACGTCCGTTAAACTCCGGTTTATTTACCAAGTTCAGTCTTTAAAGCTGCTGTCAATGCCGGAACGATCTTATTTAAGTCTCCAACAAGACCATAATCAGCTACATCGAAGATCGGTGCATCTTCATCTTTGTTGATTGCAATGATAAGATCAGAATCTTCCATACCTGCTACGTGCTGGATTGCTCCGGAAATACCGATTGCGAAGTAAATCTGTGGACGAACTGTTTTACCTGTCTGTCCAACCTGAAGATCTACTGGTAACCAGCCATTCTCTACAACAGCACGGGAGCAGCTTACAGTACCGCCAAGAACTTCTGCTAAGTCCTCTAACAGTTTGAAGTTCTCTTTGGAACCTACTCCACGTCCACCAGATACCAAAATCTTAGCTTCCATGATATTTGCTGTAGATTTTACAGCTTTTACAACATTGAGGATTTCAACATATCTGTTGTTAGGTGTGAATCCTGGATTGAATTCAACAACGTTTGCTTTTGCACCAGCGATTGGAGCAATCTTCTGCATAACACCTGGACGAACGGTTGCCATCTGTGGGCGGTTATCCGGGCAAGCGATTGTAGCGATTGTGTTACCACCAAATGCTGGACGAGTCATTAACAACTGATTGTGTTTCTGCTCAGATTCTTTTCCTGGAGCAGCAACCAATGGGAAATCTCCGATTTCAAGAGAAGTACAGTCTGCTGTAAGACCTGTTTTAACTCTTGCTGATACAGTAGGACCAAGATCACGTCCGATAGCTGTTGCACCAACTAACATGATCTCTGGTTTGTACTCATTGATTACAGATGCCAGTGCATGTGCATATGGCTCTGTTCTGTATTCTTTTAATTCAGGATCGTCTACAACGATAACACGGTCTGCACCATACTCTGCTAACTGATCTGCTAATCCTTTGACGCCAGAGCCGATCAATACTGCTGTAACTTCTGTATTTAAGTCTTTTGCTAAATCTTTACCTTTGCCAAGCAATTCAAATGCAACACCGTCTAATACGTTATCTACCTGCTGTGCAAAGACAAATACTCCCTTATATTCTTCTAATGACATCTTATTCACCACTTTTCCTTATTTTTTTAGATAATGTGTTTCTCTTTGAATTTACCGATCAAGTATGCTACGGATTCTGCTGGATCAAGATTTACTTTCTCACCAGCTCCTTTTGCTACTTTATCAGATGCTTTTGCAATCTTTGTTGGTGATCCTTTTAATCCAAGGTCAGAATCATCAACATCCTTTAAGTCTGCTCTTCCCCAAACAGTCACTTCTTTGTCACATGCATCAAAGATTCCACCTGGTGTCATGTAACGTGGCTGATTTAATTCAGAAAGTGCTGTCACTAAGCAAGGCATTTTTGCTTTTAATTCGTGATATCTGTCTTCATACTGTCTCTTAACGATAACAGAATCTCCATCAACTTTGATGTCTGCTGCGTAAGAGATAACTGGTAAACCAAGATGCTCAGCGATCTGTGGTCCTACCTGTGCGGTATCTCCATCGATAGCCTGACGTCCTGTGATGATAAGATCGTAATCTAAGTTACGAAGAGCACCAGCGATTGTAGTAGATGTTGCCCATGTATCTGCTCCACCTAATACTCTGTCTGTTACAAGGATTGCATCATCTGCTCCCATTGCCATTGCTTCACGAAGAACTGCATCAGCCTTTGGAAGTCCCATGGTAAGAACTGTAACTTTTGCTCCTGTCTCATCTTTGATTCTTAATGCTGCTTCAAGACCTGCTTTGTCATCTGGGTTCATGATAGCAAGCATTGCTGCTCTATCAAGTGTTCCATCTGGATTGAATTTTACTCCACCCTTTGTATCAGGAACCTGTTTAATACATACTACGATATTCATGTATTTTCCACTCCTTATGTTATTATATTTTCATTAATCGCGGATTACTCGAAACACTTCGTGTTTCTCGTGCGCGTTGCGCTCTCAAATGTCTGTCAGAAATATTTCATTCTCGCAAGCGTGATTCTATATTTCTTCCATCCATTTTCAATCCGCTAGATCACGTCTATTTAAGCAATGCACCTGAGATAACCATGCGCTGTACTTCGCTTGTTCCCTCATAGATCTCTGTGATCTTAGCATCACGCATCATACGCTCTACATCGTACTCTCTGATGTATCCATATCCACCGAATAACTGAACAACTTCTGTTGTAACAGCCATTGCTGTCTCTGCTGCGAATAATTTTGCTTTTGCAGCTTCTACAGAGTAAACTTTCTGGTTTGCTTTTGCCATTGCTGCTTTATAAACTAACATCTGAGCGGCTTCAATTCTTGTTGCCATATCAGCTAACTTGAACTGTGTATTCTGCTGCTGTGCGATAGAACGACCAAACTGCTTTCTTTCTTTTGTATAAGCAATTGCGCGCTCTAATGCACCTTCTGCAATACCAAGTGCCTGGGAAGCGATACCAATACGTCCACCATCTAATGTATGCATAGCGATTGGGAATCCTTTTCCTTCAGGTCCAAGTAACGCATCCTTTGGAATTCTGCAGTCTTCAAAAATCAACTCATAGGTAGAAGATCCACGGATACCCATCTTCTTCTCTTTTGTTCCGAAGGAGAATCCTGGAGCACCTTTTTCTACGATAAATGCGGAGAAGTTCTTTTTCTTTCTTCCTCTCTTGTCCTCTGTAATGCTTGTGATAGCGATTACAATATAAACATCTGCAACTTTACCATTGGTAATGAAGCATTTTGATCCGTTTAATACCCATTCGTCACCGTCTAAAACAGCTTTTGTCTGAGCACCCTGAGCATCTGTACCAGCACCTGGTTCTGTCAATGCGAAAGCACCAAGTTTCTCGCCTGTAGCAAGTGGTCTGACATATTTCTGTTTCTGTTCTTCTGTACCGTAAGTCATAATTGGATCAATGCAGAGAGAAGTATGTGCGGAAACAACAACACCTGTTGTAGCGCAAACTTTTGATAACTCTTCTACACACATAACATATGTTAATGGATCACATCCCTGTCCGCCGTACTCCTTTGGTACCGGGATTCCCATGAATCCATATTTTGCCATTTTCTTAACTGTCTCTGCTGGGAACTGTTCTGTCTCATCAGTTTCCTGTGCAAGAGGTTTTACTTCGTTTTCAGCGAATTCTCTGAACAGAGAACGCGCCATTTCATGTTTCTTGTCTAAAGTGAAATCCATGATTTCAAATCCTCCTAAACCTTAATATCTGTTAATTACTGAGCGTCAACTGGTGTTTTTGTGCGGTCAGCATTGTATACATAGAATCCTTTTCCGCTCTTAGCACCAAGGTTACCACCACGAACCATTTTGCGGATCAATGGGCATGCACGGTATTTGCTGTCGCCAGTCTCTTTGTAAAGAACATCCATAATAGCAAGGCAGATATCAAGACCGATGAAATCTCCTAACTCTAATGGTCCCATTGGATGGTTTGCGCCAAGTTTCATAGCTGCATCGATACCTGCGATATCAGATACACCTTCCATTTTGATGAATGCTGCTTCGTTGATCATTGGAATTAAAATACGGTTTACAACGAATCCTGCTGCTTCATTTACCTGTACAGGTGTTTTTCCGATCTCAACAGAGATTTTCTTAATAGCTTCAACAGTCTCATCCGGTGTATTTACACCAGCGATAACTTCGATTAATTTCATACGGTCTGCAGGGTTGAAGAAATGCATACCAACCATTGGACGTGTAAGACCATTTCCGATCTCTGTGATGGAAAGGCTGGATGTATTTGAAGCAAAGATACACTCTGGTTTTGCGATCTTATCTAATTCCTGGAATGTTGTTTTCTTTACTCCCATATCTTCGAATGCTGCTTCTACGATCAGATCGCAGTCTGCGCAAAGGTCTTCTTTTAATCCTGGAGTGATTTTAGCAAGGATAGCATCAACAGCTTCCTGTGTCATTTTTCCTTTTTCTACAAGTCTTGCATAACCTTTCTGGATTTTGGCTTTTCCGCCGTCAGCCCATTCCTGCTTAATATCGCAGAGAGCTACCTCATATCCTTCTACCTGAGCAAATGCTTTTGCAATACCCTGTCCCATGGTTCCTGCACCAATAACACCAACTTTCATGTTAGTACCTCCTGAATTCATTCTGAATTTTTAATATGTAATGGAAACGCCCGGAAAAGCAGTTACCCGCTTTCCGGACAGTTTTGTCTGATTAATTATCTCTCAACGATTGTAGAGCATCCCATTCCGCCACCGATACATAATGTAGCAAGACCTCTGTGGGAATCTCTCTTCTGCATCTCATGCAATAATGTTACAAGGATACGGCATCCGGAAGCTCCTACTGGATGTCCAAGTGCGATTGCACCACCATTAACGTTAACTTTGGACATATCGAAATGTAAATCTCTTGCAACTGCGATAGACTGAGCTGCGAAAGCTTCGTTTGCTTCGATCAGATCCATATCATCAATTGTAAGTCCTGTCTTAGCTAATACTTTCTTAGTGGAAGCAACAGGTCCAACACCCATGATCTCTGGTTCAACACCGCCAAGTGCTCCGGCTACCCATGTAGCCATTGGTGTAACACCAAGTTCTTTTGCTTTCTCTTCGCTCATAACAACGATTGCTGCTGCACCATCATTAATACCGGAAGCGTTACCTGCTGTAACAAGTCCACCCTCTTTACCAGAGCAGCATTTTAATTTTGCTAAAGACTCTGCTGTTGTACCTGCACGAGGTCCTTCATCTGTCACGAAATCTACGATCTCTTTTTTCACTTTAACCGGAACCGGAACGATCTCATCTGCAAATTTGCCTTCAGCGATCGCTTTTTCACATTTCTGCTGGCTGTTTGCTGAGAACTCGTCTAATTCTTCTCTTGTGATTCCATATTTATCACATACGTTCTCTGCTGTGATCATCATATGATAATGATTGAATGCATCTGTCAATGCATCGTTAACCATTGTATCGATGATCGTTGCATTGTTCATACGATATCCGAAACGAGCTTTTGTCATAGCATATGGTGCCATTGACATATTTTCCATACCACCTGCAACAACGATATCAGCTTCTCCTGCCATGATCATGGTAGCTGCATCATTGACACATTTCAAACCAGAACCACATACAACGTTGATCGTGATTGCTGGAACTTCGATTGGGAGTCCTGCTTTGATAGAAGCCTGACGTGCAACGTTCTGTCCCTGAGCTGCCTGGATTACACAACCCATTTTAACTTCGTCAACCATCTCTGGTTTAACACCTGCTCTTCTTAATGCCTCTTTGATAACGATTGCACCTAAGTCTGCTGCTGGAGTATTGCTTAATGCTCCACCCATTTTACCAATTGCTGTACGGCATGCGCCTGCTAAAACTACTTTTCTTGCCATTTTGAATTCTCCCTTCGGTTTTGTGGTACAAAACACCGCTCATAATATGCAGTATATTTTGTTTCCTTCATAATAAATCTGCCGAAAAACGTTGTTATTTTTTTAACAATCTTTTAGTAAAAAAAATAAATCTAAAATCTCTTCTTTTAAATTTAAATTTTCTTTTTCCTGATTTTCTACGTTTTTATGTATTCGGCTTTTTTATTGGCTTTTCAGTACTTTCTCATGCTACCATATTTTATTTTCAAATGCAATAGCTTTCTTTTTTTTTCACACTTTTTTCAGTATTTAAATTTGGTTTTTACCTATTTTATATACTGTTTTTCGTTAAAAAATTATCATGCGCAACCGCTCAATTCCACAAAAAAGAGACGTTTTTTGTATATTTCTTACAAAAACGTCTCTTTTTCCATTTGGTTTCAAAAATGATTTTTATGTAATTTGCGCATTGACAGCCGTATTAGTAGAATATGTGATGTCCGATGATCGTTCCTTCCAATCCGTCGATCACAGTTCTGAAATAGAGACAGCTGTTTGTGATGTTCCCGTTAAGCACCTCCTGTGCCGCCTGCATACAGGTATTATTTACCCCCTGCTCGAGGCGGAGCGCATATCGTCCACTGGCTACCGGAGAAAACTGTCCGCTCTGATAAATCACACCGGATACGGTATTCGGGAAATAAGAGCTTCGCACACGGTTCATGACAACACTTCCGACTGCAAGCTTTCCCTCATATGGTTCACCGTCTGCCTCACACTGGATGATCGCACCTAACAGGTAAAGATCACTGTCACTTGGGACATAAGAAAATTCGCCGTTGTTCTCAGCCTCCTGACGCTTGATCTCCGCCATTCTCGCAGCGTCTTCTTTTGCCTTCTGGATCTCTAACTGTTTTTCCAGTTCTTCCATCCGTGCGATCTGACTGTTGATATCATTGACTTTTCCCTGGGCGCTGCTCAATTCAGAATTGGTCTGGCTGATATTTGCCTGTGTTGAACTGATAAGGCTGTTTACAGAATTCTGTTTTACCTTCATGTCATCCTGCATGGCGAGCAGTTCCTGCTGCTCACTCTCGAGATCCTTCTTCTGTTCTTCAAGAGAAGCTTCCTCTGCCGCAATCTGTTCCTGCACCTGGATAAACTCCTCTAATTTCTGTCTGTCATACGAATTGATCTCCGAAATATACTCCGTCCGGTTCAGAAAATCAGAAAAGGATGATGCCGATAACAGCATCTCAAGCATCGGTGTATTTCCATTTTCATACATATAGCGGATACGTATCTTCATATCCTCATACTGGCTGGCTGACTGCTGCTTTGCAGCTTCCAGATTATCCTGCGTCTGATCGATCTCATCCTCGAGATCTGACAGTTCTTTTTTCTTATCATTGATCTGTGACTCAAGGGCATTCATGGACGAAACAATGTTGGTCATCTGTCCATTTAAATTGTTCAGGTCGCTCTCTAGCTCGCCTTTTTTTCCATTGATATCATCGACCGCATCCTGTGCATCTTTCTGCTGGTTTTTCAGATTGTTGATCTGATTTTTTGCATTGTCAATATCTTCCTGCGTGACATCTGCATAAGCTGTTGTCACGGTAAGACAGCACACTAATGCTGCCGCTGCAAATATTCTTTTTAAGGGGATTTTTTTCATAAGTACCTCATTCTGTCGAAATATTCCTGCATCTGCTCCTAAAAAATTTCTTTCAATCACCATGATAGCAGATTGTATTTAACCTTTCAATATGCTATATTTGGTATGTATCAGCTTGTTTTTATTTTATCATATTTGCATCAGGAAAGGTATGGGGATATATGCAGTTTGTAAGATCACAAGATTTAAAGCCGGGAATGCGGCTGGCAAAACCCATTTACAATAAAATGGGGGTTTTATTGTATGAGCGCAACACAAAATTAACACTTCAGAGTATAAACAGTATTGATAATTTCGGTCTGATCGGCATATTTATTCTGGAACCGGCGGAGCCTGTTCCTCCTCTTTCCAAAGAAGACCTTGAATTTGAGCAGTTCCAGACTATCTATATGTTCAAATTGAAAGACTGCATGGATAAGCTTCTCGCACAGAAAAATATTCCGGCAATCACGGAACTCGCACAGAATATATACACACATTATGGTGCATTAGACCACAAACTTAATTTCACACAGAACCTCAGAAGTTCTGCTGATTTTGTATACAAGCATTCGATCAGTGTTGCGATCCTCTCTGCGATGATCGCAAATGAGATGCATATTGAGCCGGAAGACTCCCAGTCGCTGATCGCAGCTTCCTTATTATATGATTTTGGTTATCTCTCCGTTCCAAAGAGTATTTTAGATAAGAATGAAGATCTCTCTGCTTCCGACCGGGATCTCATCCAGTTAAAATCAGAACATGGGTATGAGATCATCCGTCCGCATTTTGCAGAACTCGGCTTAAATGACACAAGTCTTGAGATCATCCAGAACATTATATTTGAAGATCATGCAACGATCAGCCCAAGACTTCCAAAACCACCGGTTCAGCTTCTAATCGATATATTGAAGGCTGCGGACAAATTTGACCGCCTGACTGCCATGAACATTAACCATGCACCAATGTCAGAGCTGGCTGCCATGACATTTTTTTACAGCCACATCTCAGAATATAACCGTTCTGTGATTGCCGCTCTGGCGGACAGCATCCAGATTCTTCCTACAGGTGCATGTCTCGATTTTGCAAACGGAGAAAAAGGTCTGGTGCTTGCTGACAATCCGGCTGATTTTCTGCATCCTATGATCCTGAATTTCAAGGATAACCAGATTTATGATCTGAGCGATCCGGAAACCTCGGATCAGTTACAGATTGTAGATATTATGAAGACAATGGACAACCGTATCGCCATCGACAGCGATACGCTTAAGCAGTTTGTTGCAGATCCATATATTAAGGCGACCGCTGACCGCTTCCGTGCGCAAAAAGAAAAAATAAACCAGCGCAGGAATGCAGCATCTGCCGTTCTGCCCACAAAACAGCCAGTTATGGACAAACCTGTCCCGCCTGCGTCACCAGTTTCAGCCGTATCCATTGCTGCCAGAAATGAGGTAACATCTCCTGTAAAGAAACAGCGTCCGGCAAAGAGGAAAAAATTAATTTGATGTGCATAGCATAAAAAAGCTGATGTATTCAGACGTTACATCTTTTTCGTCTGAATGCACCAGCTTCTTTTTTTACTGTGCACTTGTCAGGTAACTTGACACGCAGTACAGTGTCTGTCCATTATAGTCAACTCTTGACCAGCCATAGTCTGTATTGATTCCGGTTCTCGTCACGGTCTCGCCATTTTTTAAAACTGCCGCAACTGCTGCATCCGGGTTTGTGACACTCGGAAGTGTTCTTAAATTCACTTCGATCTTCGCTGTCACCACATCATTGCATGCAGTAAATTTTGTTTTCAATCCATCTCCTGAGCCTGAGCCGTCCGCTGTTGTTGTCTCTGCAGTCGTATTGGCTGCTGGTGCTGTATACCCAAGATCTGTCGTCAGATAGCTGGACACTGCATACAAAGTCTGTCCATTGTAGCTTACCCGCGACCATCCACTGCTGCTCACGCCGGTTCTTGTCGCTGTCTCGCCATTCTGCAGGGTTGCCACAACCGTTGCATCGGAACCCTGGCTTGGAATGTTTCTGAGATTTGTGGACTGTTTTGCCGTAACAGTTTCATTTACATCGGAGAAATTCATCAATGCTTCTGCGTCTGCACTGACTGTTTCCGGTGTCACATCACTTTTTGCATCTGCAGTTCCCTCATAACCGAAATAGGCAATATCAACATCGACCGGCTTACTGATCCCTGCCACTGTTCCCTGATTGGTATACTGCCACATTGCGTGTGTTCCGGTGTAATCGGACTGTGCAGTCTGTGGATACGGTACAGATGGATATTGAGACACCCAGATTTTATATGTTTTTTCAATCCTTGAAGTATCCCATTTTGCATCGCCAAGCATCTCATTTTTTGCAGCATAAAACATTGGTGTGTAACCGCGATTATAAATCTCATTTAAAAATGCGATCGCCATGTCAGTTCTCTCCGACTGTGTCATAGCATACTGTCTGCTGTCTGCATTTTCAAATCCTTCACAGTTAAATGCAACCGGATAGGTGATCTGATACTGGGAAATATAATCTGCCACCCAGTCTGCCTCCTGCACCGCTTCATCCGTTGTGACGGCTGTCGAAAAGAAGTATGCCCCTATTTTTATCCCATTTGCCTGCGCTTCCTGCATGTTGTATTTTGCATTGGTATCCGCAACGATCTCGCCAGTCTTCTGCGTGCGATATCCGACACGTATCATGGCAAACTGTACCCCGGAAGCCGTCACCTGACTCCAGTCGATGGTTCCCTGATATCTGGCCACATCTATACCAAAGGTTGTCTCACCCGATTCCGTCACATTTCCTGCCAATAACAGTGCAGTCACATCAACGCTCGCTCCCGTGTCAGTTCCCATATTACCATTCTGTGGATCGTCTGCCTCCACTTCTTCAGTGCTCTCGGTTGTGGCAATATTCCCCATTACTTCGGTGGTCTGTGTTTCTGTCTCTGTTGTCTCACTCTGCTCTGTAGACATTAAGTCAGCACTTGTGTCTTTATTTTTTCCTAATAAAACCAATGCCACGATCACAATGACAAGCAAAACCGCCACAACGATAATTGGTAATATAAAGCGGGTATCCCGTGGTTCGTCATTCAATGATTCAAACTCAAGATCGTCATCAAATTTCTTCATGCTTTTTCTCTCCTTTGTTGTTCTATCGTTTAACAGATATTTGCGAAACTCATCATAATCTACTTCACATTGTGAAAAATTAACAAAATTTTCGAAAACACTCTTCCGCTACGTGTCGCTGGTAACGGTACTAAGAAGCCAGTCACGACTTACGCCGCACCTGCCTTCTAAGTGCCAATCGAACTTGTTCGATTTCTGCTCCCCAGTGTTTTCTCAGGCTTTTGTCATTTTTTCACAATTCGATTTAGGTTTTCATGAGTTTCGCAATTACCTATTTATCGTTTCAATCTATCTCCGAATTAAGTTTAACACATCTGTGCAAATGGAACTACCGTTACCTGTTTACCAAGAAAAGTATGAGAAATGAAAAAATTCCTCCCACAGGTGCAAGTATTGTAACTGCTTTTTTTGTCTGATCTTTCAATAATAATTCCATGACTCTGAATAAACTTACACCGATCAGACCACCAACGGTATTTAAGATCACATCATCAATATCTGCTGATCCCACTGCAAAAATGTATTGTAAGACCTCAACAACCGCGCTTATCAATGCAACACATACGGTATTGACGAAGATGGATTTTCTTCTTATCAGCAACGGAAGGTAAACTCCCATCGGAATAAAAATAGCAATATTGCCCAATAAATTACTCAGCGCAAAAGCACGCGAAACCATGTCATCACTGAATAAATAGGCACCAATGGAATGAAACGGTATCAAATTTACCGATTGAAAAGATCCTGCTGCTTTTTTTCTGAAAAGAAGAAAAAATAAGAGTATAAAATAAATAATCATAACTCCATAAAATAAAATCTGATACAGAGCATTTCTGCAGTTTGCAATGGTATCCTGCTTCATAAATCCCCCTGTGCTTCTTCTATTATTTTTGCAATTACTTATTTGTATGATTATAAAGTCTAGCACATAGATGTAAAATTTTCTACCGATTTTTTTTCATAATTACGATTGGTCTTATTTCGTTTCTGTCTGCAAATCCAAAATCTGTTTTTCAAGTGTAGGATATAATGAGCGCAAGTGCGTCAAATACAAATTCATTTGTATTTGACGCACGGCGAAATAATTGAGTGATGAAATCACGAAATAATCTCAACTTTCACAGCCGATTCGGCACGAGATTCCATTTTGCTGAAAAATTCAATACATATGAATATTCATGAGTACAATTTCCAACCTTGTATTTTCAACAGTAAAAATCATTTGTATGCATTGAAAAATACTAGACATTTTATTATCATAAAGTGAGAACATGACTGAACACAAACGATGAGAAAATCCAATGGTTCCCGGCGTTTGACGCAGCGCTACAGATTGAACTTGGAGAGGAAGCAAAGTATCTGGAGTTCCATAACGTAAATTGCAGATTTTGTGGTGCGGTTCATAACGTTGATTGGGCATGTATAAGAATACTCTCACAAGGCATTCGTAATGTAAATA
>ULXO01001451.1_pt1 | contig 11728 bp, 10 predicted proteins | sample 1961391 | NCBI WGS metagenome assembly ULXO01 (sample SAMEA4835841, study PRJEB28245) | human gut metagenome | biome: gut microbiome; material: fecal sample | place: Denmark | collected 2008 | reverse complement strand
AAAAAAGATAAATTTGAACAATTTTATGAAGAATTCGAAAAAGTGGCAAAAGAGAATAAAACGGAAAATATAGTTCCAATAATAAATGTAGATGCTAAAATAGAATTAAATGAGATAGATAAAACAGTAGTAGAAGACTTAAAACAATTAGAACCTTTTGGGGAAGCAAATAAAATGCCAGTATTTGCTTTGAAAAATATAAGAATAGACTCTATAAGAGCACTATCAGAAGGGAAACACTTAAAATTAACATTAAGAGATAATAATCAAATAATAAATGCAATAGGATTTAATATTGGGGAACTAGCAAACGAATATAAAATTGGGGATAAAGTAGATCTTGCAGGTGTGCTAGAAATAAATACATTTAATGGAATTGATAATTTGCAAATAAACATTAAAGATATTATGAAGTCAATATAGAGGGGGAATATTATGAGCGAAGTAAAAAATGCAACTATACAAGATGTAATTGCGAAACGAAAAGAACATTCTAAAAGACATGTTGATACAAAATTAATTATGCGAGCATATAATTATGCTGTGAATTTACATGGTGACCAAAAAAGAAAGTCAGGAGAACCATACATTATACATCCACTTGATGTAGCATATATTTTAGCAGATATAGGTTTAGACGACAAAACTGTATGTGCGGCACTTTTACATGATGTTGTAGAAGATACAAAAGCTAGTCAAGAAGATATAACCAAAGAATTTGGACAAGAAATATCAGACATGGTAGCAGGTGTTACAAAATTAAGTAAAATATCATTTGCATCTGTTGAAGAGCAACAAGTTGAAAACTACAGAAAAATGTTTTTAGCAATGGGAAAAGATATAAGAGTAATACTAATAAAATTAGCAGATAGATTACATAATATGAGAACTTTAAAATTCTTAAAAAGAGATAGACAAATAGCAATAAGTAAAGAAACAATGGATTTATATGCACCATTAGCTAATAGATTAGGTCTATATTCTTTAAAATGGGAGTTAGAAGATTTATCTTTTAAATATTTGCATCCAGAAGAATATCATGAGTTAGTTGAAGGTATAAACAAAAAAAGAGAAGAAAGATTAAAATTCATTGACAAAATAATGAACGATATTAGAACAGAATTAAAAAAACAAAAAATAGAAGCCGAAGTAACAGGAAGAGCTAAACATTTATATTCAATATATAGAAAAATGAAAAGAGACAATAAAACATTAGACCAAATATACGATTTATTTGCACTTCGAATATTAGTAAATTCAGTAAAAGATTGCTATGCAGCACTAGGAATTGTTCACGAAATGTATAGCCCAATGCCAGGAAGATTTAAAGACTATATTGCTGTTCCAAAGCCTAATATGTATCAATCAATACACACAACATTATTGGGGGAAAAAGGAACACCATTTGAAGTACAGATACGTACATATCAAATGCATCATATAGCAGAATATGGTATTGCTGCACACTGGGCATATAAAGAGGCAAGCTATTTTGGTAAAAAACAATCTGTACAAGTTGAACCAGATAAATTGACATGGCTTAGAGAAACACTAGAATGGCAAAAAGACATGGAAGATCCTCAAGAATTTTTAGAAACTTTAAAAACAGAATTATTCGAGGACGAAGTTTATGTATTTACACCAAAAGGAAAAATAATTGTATTACCAAGAAAAGCGACACCAATAGACTTTGCATACAATATTCACGCAGAAATAGGACACCATATGACAGGCTGTAAAATTAATAGTAAAATGATGCCAATAATAACACCTTTAAAAAGTGGAGATATAGTAGAGATTATTACATCAGACAATTCAAAAGGACCAAGTAGAGATTGGCTAAAATTTGTAAAAAGCTCAAGTGCTAAAAACAAAATAAGAAGTTGGTTCAAAAAAGCTCAACGTTCAGAAAACATCGAAAAAGGAAAAGATTTAATAGAAAAAGAAATTAAAAGAATAGGACTAACACATGCAGATTTATTTAAGCAAGAATATATAGACCCTATGATGAAAAAATATAACTATAAAGATTTAGACGAAATGTATGCTGCTGTTGGATTTGGTGCTAATTCAGCCTTCAAAGTTATTTCAAGAGCACTACAAGAATATCGAAAAGAGCATACTGAAGATGATATTGAAGAAAAGATGGAAGAATTGGCGAAGGCAAAAAATAGAAAACCAAAGCCATCAAATTCAGGTGTTGTAGTAAAAGGTATAGATAATTGTCTAGTAAAACTATCTAAATGTTGCAATCCACTTCCAGGAGATGAAATTGTAGGATATATAACAAAAGGAAGAGGAGTATCAGTTCACAGAAAAGATTGTACAAATATAAAAAATTTAATATCAGAAGAAAATAGAATGATTGATGTTGAATGGTACAATGAAAATAAAGAAAGCTATCAAGCAGACATTGAGGTACGTTCAAATGATAGGGCTGGATTATTATTAGATATTCTAAAAGAATTAGGAACAACAAAAGCAAAAATTTTAGGAGTTAATACCAAAACAACAAAAGAAAGAATTGCTATAATTGAGATCACATTAGAAATAGACAGTTTAGACGAATTGAATAAAGCAATAAAAGTGCTAAGAAAAGTAAACAGCGTTTATGAAGTAAGGCGTGTATAAATGTATTAGACTAATAATATAGTTATAAACTATATAAAAGAAAAAAGAACAAAAAGAATAAAAAGGAAATGATGAAATGATTTTAAAAGAACTAAAGATACAAACTTGGGTAGGAGACCCAACAAATTGTTATATAATTTTTGACGAAAAATCAAAAGAAACAATGGTAATAGATCCGGCTGGTGATGTGGATAAAATTCAAGAAATGATAAATATTTTAGGAGGCAACCTAAAATACATATATATAACACATTGCCATGGAGATCATATTGTTGGGGTACCAGAGCTAAAAGAAAGATGTGGTGGAAAAATTTTAATTCACAGAGATGATGCAGAAGGATTAAATAATGCCGATATCAATTTAACACCATATATAGTAGAAAAAAAGATAGAATTAGAGGCTGATTCAAGAATTGACGATGGAGACCTAATACATTTAGGGGACCTTGAGTTTAAAGTAATACATACACCAGGACATACAAAAGGAGGCACTTCACTTTATTGTGAAGAAGAAAAATGTTTGTTTTCAGGAGATACTTTATTTAGAGGAACATGGGGAAGAACAGATACTCCAACAGGTAACTTTGAAGACATAATACACTCAATTGTAAATAAATTATTAATATTACCAGCTGAAACAATTTGTTACCCAGGTCATGGACTAAGTACAAGAATAAAAGATGAAAGACCAATATATTTAGAATTAAAACCAAAACTACCATAAATATAAGTGGAGTTATAAAAATTAGAAATTACCTACCTGATAAAAATATAAACAACCCAAAACATAAACAGTAAAAAATATAAACAATAAAAATTGTAAAGGAGATAAAGTATGGCAAAAACAGAACCACGAACACTATCTGGTTTTATGGAATTATTACCAGATGAACAAATATTATTTAACCAAATGAAAAAGACAATAGAAGAAACATACCAAAAATATGGATTTTTACCATTAGACACACCAGTAATAGAATTGTCAGAAGTATTACTTGCAAAAGCTGGTGGAGAAACAGAAAAACAAATATATAGATTTAATAAAGGAGATAATGATTTATCATTAAGATTTGATTTAACAGTACCACTTTCTAAATATGTAGCTAAAAACTATGGAAATCTAAATTTTCCATTTAGAAGATACCAAATAGGAAAAGTATACCGTGGAGAAAGAACACAAAAAGGAAGATTCCGTGAATTTTATCAATGTGATATAGATGTTATTGGTGACGGAGAATTAGACTTAATAAATGATGCTGAACTTCCAAGTGTAATTTATACAATATTTACTAAATTAGGATTTTCTAATTTTACAATAAGAATTAATAATAGAAAAATATTAAATGGTTTGTTTGAAAGCTTAAATCAAAAAGAAAAAGCAGTTGAAATTTTAAGGATAATAGACAAAATTGATAAAATAGGAAAAGATGCCGTAATAGAAGAATTAGAAAAAATAGAAGTAGAAAAAGAAGCGGTTGAAAAAATAATTGAATTTATTTCAATTAATGGAACTTCAGACGAAAAAATAGAAAAACTAAAAAAATTAAACATAGAAAATGAAACATATATAAAAGGTGTAGAAGAACTAGAATATGTTGTAAAACATATGAGAATGTTTGAAATACCAGAAAAAAACTTTAATGTAGATTTAACTATAGCACGTGGATTAGACTATTATACAGGAACAGTATATGAAACATTTTTAAATGATTATAGAGAACTTGGAAGTGTATGTTCTGGTGGTAGATATGAAAATTTAGCAGAATATTATACAGACAAAAAACTACCAGGAGTTGGAGTTTCAATTGGATTAACACGTTTATTCTATAAATTAAATGAAATGAATTTAATAAAAGCAAATAAAAAATCAATATCAGAAGTATTAATAATACCAATGGTAGAAGATTTAACAATACCAATAAAAATAGCAAATAAACTAAGATCTAAAGGAACAAATGCAGAAATATACTTAAATAATAAGAAACTAAAAGCAAAATTCAAATATGCAGATAAACTAAAAATTCCATATGTAATAGTTGTAGGAGAAGACGAAATACAATCTGGAAAATATACTCTAAAAAATATGGAAACAGGGGAAGAGCAAAAAATAGAATTTGAATTTTAGTGTACATATATATTTTGAGAAAATTGTAAAAAACTTCGGATATTCCGAAGTTTTTTACTTATATAAAAGTGTAATTCTGTTTCCTTCTTTTTGAATAAAACCATCTTCTTTTAAAAGTTTTAACTCTCTCATCATTGCACTTCTATCAACACCTAAATAATCAGCCAAATCAGTAAGAGATAGTGGTAATTTAAAAGATTTACTAAATGTTTGAGCTGAAAGAGAAATAAAATAATCAATTAATTTGTCACGAGTGGAACGCTTGGTTAAGAGTTCTATTCGTGCATTTAGGTTTGTTATTTTATATAAAATTAATTCAGGTATATATTCAGAAAGTTGTTGGTGAAATTTGCAATTGTTTCTACATTTACTGTGAATATTATTGTAAGGATAAAACAATACTTCACATTTTTCTCGAGCTTCAACTAATAGTTCGTTATTTGTAATAACATTGTAAAAAACTTCTCCAAAGATATCATTTTTAGAAAAGTGTTCTACTATAGTTCTATTACCATTAAGGTCATAACGTACTAAATCTGCAGTTCCACTAATTAATATGCAAAGTTGACTTCTTTTTTCAATATAAGAAGTTATAACTTCATTTTTTACGAATGTTTTCTTTTGTGCTTTTATACAACTTTTAGAAAATTCTTGGATAAAATTTTCTAGGTCGAAACTTAAATTCATATAATCACATCCGTTTACATTTTCAAAATAATTATGGAAACAGTATAACATATAATTGTTGCATTTGCAACTAAAACAGTCAAAGAAGAAACATAGGAATTTATAAAAGAGGTAAAAAACAGTTGAAAAACTTTTTCGTTTTCTCTTGACATATTACTTACTGTCTCATATTATATATTTATAAAATGCATTCTGAATAAACCTTATAAATATATTATACGAGAGGGGAAAATTTAATGAAAAAAAGAAAAGTTATATTATTAGCAGTTATAATCTTAGCTATAATTACAATTCCTGTTGGAATTTATGCATCGATGACATTGTTTATACATCACGAAAGTGACGAAGAGATTGAACTAGCAAATCAAAAAGAAAGAGAACGATTACTTGAAGAAAAGAAAAAATTTGCAGAGGGGTCTTCAAATAATGTGGTTTCAACACAAACATATACTGTTGATAATGGAGTGGAGAGAGATGCAGAAATAGACCGAGAAATTGAAGAGTTAAATAAGAAAGAAGAACAACAAGTTGCAATTATGAGACGCTACTATCCAAAAGAAATAGACGAGGCTATTGAAAAGGCAAAAGAAGAGCCAATAACAGGAATAACCAATTTATCTACTGATTCATTAAGAGATGTTGATAGAATGGTGTATGATATAGTTTTGAAAATATTAGAAAAAGAAAATTTGAATGATACTGACCGTAATTTGCTTAAAGATTACTTAAAAACTGGAAAGGACCAAATCGCGAAAGATAGTAATTTACAAGCTAGAGCAGAGAAGTTTTTAAATAATTAATAGAGATTTAGAAAGAGAATTTAAAATTCTCTTTTTTTATGTTTACACAAAAAAATTAAACTTACTATACATAAAAAATAGAAATAAAAGAAATTTTAATGTGATATTTTTGTAATATAAATGTAATATTAGCAAATAAACCTAGAGCATTGCAATGTTCAAATTTCGACAAAATAATTTGTTGCTTTTGCAACAGAAAAACTTTTTTTTTAGTATATAATAAAGCCATAATTTACTTGAGGGGGAAATGTGAAAATGAAAGTTATTAAAAGAGATGGGCGAGCTGTAGATTTTGATCAAGAAAAAATTAGAGTAGCAATATCAAAAGCAAACCAAGAAGTAAAACCTAGAGAAAGAGCAACAAAAGAGCAAATTAAAGAAATTATTAATTATATTGAAGAACTAGGTAAAAAAAGAATTCTAGTAGAAGACATTCAAGATGTAATTGAACAAAAATTAATGGAATTCCAAAAATATGAATTATCAAAAAGTTATATTGTTTATCGTTATACAAGAGCTTTAGTAAGAAAGCAAAATACAACTGATGAATCAATATTAGGATTAATAAGAAATGAAAATAAAGAATTAGCAGAAGAAAATTCAAACAAAAATACAACACTTGCTTCAACACAAAGAGATTATATAGCTGGTGAAGTTTCAAGAGATTTAACAAAAAGAATGTTATTACCAGAAAAAATATCAAAAGCTCATGAAGACGGAATTTTACATTTTCACGATGCAGATTATTTTATACAACCAATATTTAATTGCTGTTTAATAAACATTGGAGATATGTTAGACAACGGAACAGTAATGAATGGAAAAATGATAGAAAGCCCAAAAAGCTTCCAAGTAGCTTGTACAGTAACAACTCAAATTATTGCAGCTGTAGCAAGTAACCAATATGGTGGACAATCTGTAGATTTAAAACATTTAGGAAAATATTTAAGAAAAAGTTATAATAAATTCAAAAAAGAAATAGAAGCTAAACATAAAGGACAAATAAAAGAAAGCATAATAGAAGACCTTGTTCAAGAAAGATTGAGAGCAGAATTAAAAGCAGGAGTACAAACAATTCAATATCAAATAAATACATTAATGACAACAAATGGACAATCACCATTTGTAACATTATTCCTTCACCTAGAAGATGGAGATCCATACATCAAAGAAAATGCAATGATAATTGAAGAAGTTTTAAGACAAAGATATGAAGGAATAAAAAATGATGCAGGTGTATATGTAACACCAGCTTTTCCAAAACTTGTATATGTTTTAGATCACTTTAACAATTTAACAGGTGGAGAATATGATTATTTAACAAGAATGGCTGTTAAATGCTCTGCAAAAAGAATGTACCCAGACTACATTTCAGCTAAAAAAATGAGAGAAAATTATGAAGGTAATGTATTTAGCCCAATGGGATGTAGAAGTTTCTTGTCACCTTGGAAAGACGAAAACGGAAATTATAAATTTGAAGGTAGATTTAATCAAGGTGTAGTAAGCTTAAATTTACCACAAATATCAATAATAGCAGATGGTGATGAAGAAAAATTCTGGAAACTATTAGACGAAAGACTTGAACTTTGTAAAGAAGCATTAATGTGCAGACATTATGCATTAATGGGAACACCTTCTGATATAAGCCCAATTCACTGGCAATATGGAGCAATTGCAAGATTAAAGAAAGGCGAAAAAATAGATAAACTATTATTAAATGGATATTCAACATTATCATTAGGATATATAGGAATATATGAAACAACAAAATTAATGAAAGGTGTATCACATACAACTCCTGAAGGACGTGAATTTGCATTAAAGGTAATGAAAAAATTAAAAGATGCAGTTATGAAATGGAAAAAGGAAACAGGACTTGGATTTGCATTATATGGAACACCAGCAGAAAGTTTATGTTATAGATTTGCTAGAATAGATAAGCAAAGATTTGGAACAATAAAAGATGTTACAGATAAAGGATATTACACAAACTCATATCATGTAGATGTAAGAGAAAAAATAGATGCTTTTGAAAAATTAAAATTCGAAAGCGAATTCCAAAACATTTCTACAGGTGGTGCAATTTCTTATATTGAAATACCAAATATGGCTAAAAACTTAGATGCATTAGAATCAGTTGTTAAATTTATTTATGATAATATTCAATATGCTGAATTTAACACAAAATCTGACTATTGCCATGTATGTGGTTTCGATGGAGAAATAATTATAAACAAAGATAATGAATGGGAATGTCCAAATTGTGGAAATAAAGACCACAGTAAAATGACGGTAGTTAGAAGAACTTGCGGATATTTAGGAGAAAATTTCTGGAATGTCGGAAAAACAAAAGAAATTAAACAAAGAGTAATGCACTTGTAATAATTTTATAAAAGTTGTATAATATAAAAGTATATTTTTTATACAAATCTTGGTATCGACCTAAGGAAAGGAATGCCCTATGAAAGAAAAATTTCCCAAGATTATTAGAGAAGTTGTTTTGGAAGTCGTGTGTTGGCTCCTTAGCGCGATTGCAACTTTTGCTATCATACTACTACTTACAGTAGTAGTAGCTGGCATCGCTGGTGTAGCTATAAGTTTTATCACAGAGCCTAATTGGTCGATAGTGTTATTAAGTGTGATTGTTGTTATTTCCATACTGGTTACAGAATTGCTGAAATACAATGACGAAACAAATAATAAACACTAGACACAAAAACCAAACAGCTTAAAAAGTTTATCAGAAATTTCTGATAAACTTTTTCTTTTTTTATAAGAAAAAATATGTTATAATAATAAAGATGCTATATGCAATGTATAAGTCAAAATCTTAAAGAAAAGAGGGCAAAATGATTAGAAAGAGAATTTCAGTGCTTTTGGTATGCTCTGCTATAGTAAGTGCAACATTGTATATGTTGTATATTTTAGCAGAAAATGTCAATATAAGCGTTTGCTGGTTCTTCTGGTGGATAGATTTCTTTATAGCAATATTATGGAATGTTGCTATAATTATAATTTCTATTACACTATACATAGAGGAGAAAAAGAAGAAAACACATAAAGACACTGAAGAGTGATTCTAAACGTTGCTATTCTTAAAAGAACTAGAAAAAAGAGCTCATAGTTGGGCTCTTTTTTCTATGAATTCAGTTTATAAAATATTTAAATTTAGATTTTAAACAATTAAGTAGAATCAGAATTTTTTAAAAATCGTTCTAACAATTGTTTCCTACATAAGTTTTCAAAAGAATCATCTAAATTTGCTAATTGAATATTGTCATTATATTTTTTATCTAAACAATATTTTATAATATAATCAGCCAACTCAGGATTTTTAGAAAGCAGAGGGCCATGCAAGTATGTTGCAATAACATTGTCTTTGAAAAATCCTTCTTGAGTGTCTCCAAACTTATTGCCATTTCCATATAATACAGTACCAAAAGGCGTATTAATATCAAAAGTTTGTCCTCCATGATTTTCGAAGCCTATAATTTCCGTTTCCATATTATTTAATTTAGATTTTATAACGATATTTCCAATACACCTTTTTTTCTTATCGGCTAAAGCTTCTGTGTAGTAGTCAAAAATATGCAAACCAGGAATAACGTTCCCATCAGCGTCTTTATAATACTTTCCAAATAATTGGTAAGCACCACATATTAAAAGGAAAAATACACCATTATTAACAGCTTCTTTTATATTATCTGAATATTGTACTAAATCTTTAGATAATATTCCTTGTTCCTGGTCAGCACCTCCACCAGCAAAAATCAAGTCATAATCATTGAAGTTAGGAGCGTCATCCCCAATAGAGTATGGAACAATTGTTGCTTTAATACCACGTTTTTCTAATCTATAGCGAAGTACTTGTATATTTCCAAAATCTCCATATAGTTCTAATATATCTGGGTATAAATATAATATTTTTAATTCTTTCATTAAAATCAGTCCTTATATAAATTTTGGGTTAGGTTTCAAAATGAACCTTTACAATAGTTTTAAATCATAGTAATGTAAATATTGTTTATCGATTAATACTAAAAATTTCTTTTCGTGTAGGTTGAAGTGAAGTATAATTTGCAATAACATATTTTTTTGTGTTAGTTTTATATAAATTTGTTACAGCATCTTTTAAATCTAAATATGGTTCAATTTTATTAGAATCAAAACCGGCAGTCTTTATTCTAATTGCAATGTCATATGCTCTTTTGCCAGATGTAATAATTCTTGAAACATTATTCAGATTATCAAAATTAATATCCCAAATCCAAGAAACATCAAATCCATCTGCAAGGTTGTCATTTAGTACAAATAACAATTCTTTTTCGTCATCATCTTCATTTAGAATTCTCAAGCTAACGTTGCAACCAGTAGGGTTTTTGGCTAAATTTATTATAGTAGGGATATTATTAATTTTAACTTCTTCAAGTCTACCATTGTTCAAAACAAATTTTGATAAAGCCTTTTGGATTGCAGCTGTATCAATATCATATAAACTTACAGCAGATATTACAGCAACAAAATTATAGATATTATAAATACTGTTAAATCTAATTTTATAAGAAATATTATCAACTTTAAATGTTCTAGCTTTTAAATCAATATTTGTTGCTTGTTTATAAATTGGGTTATTACCATATCCGCAATTAGGGCATTTGAATTTTCCAATATGAGAATATTGATAATATTCATATTCCAAGCGAGTTTTACAAAATGGGCAGAATTTACCTTCTCCGGCTTCTTTTTCGTTGTCTGTTGCATATGCATATCGTTCAACACTGAAATAATAAATATTTTTGTTTTCAGGGTTAGCTTTACCAAGTCTTGCAACATTTGGGTCATCATTATTTAACACTAAATTTCCAGTATAAGTTTTTAAAAATTCATTTATTTTCAGTATTAAAGTTTCAACTTCACCATTTCTATCAAGCTGGTCTCTAAAGAAATCTAATATAACTAATGTATCAAGTCTAAAATCTTTAAAAACAATAGGAACATAACCTTCGTCAACTTCAAAGACTAAATAATCTGCTTTGATTTTTCCTGTTAAAGTGCAATTTTTTAAAATAGTGGATAAAATGCCTGTTTCCATATTATTTCCTTCAATATTGCTAACCACTTTTTTGCCATCAGTTTTTAAAACATAACCAATAGCATTATTTGTCATTGTTTTTCCGTTAGTTGCTGTAACAGCAATAACAGGGCAATTAACCTTAAAATATGTAAATATATTAGGACTCCAAGCAAAAGCGAGTTTTCCTAAGAAATTACCACCGTTTTTACCACAAATTTTCAAAGCAATATTTAGTAATTTCATAATAAGAATAATAAAAAAGTTTTTCATCTAAAACTGAACCTTCTTTCTTTAAGAATGTATTGGTTAAAATAAACATAGATGATAAAAAAATATCGATTTAGGATAATCAAATGTCATCTATTCTCATTTTTCGATATTATACCATATTGAAATTTTTTAGTCCATATA
>ULXO01049216.1_pt1 | contig 11743 bp, 7 predicted proteins | sample 1961391 | NCBI WGS metagenome assembly ULXO01 (sample SAMEA4835841, study PRJEB28245) | human gut metagenome | biome: gut microbiome; material: fecal sample | place: Denmark | collected 2008 | reverse complement strand
AAAATCTAAAAACCATTTATCAGGGCAAAGAGATAAATGTTGATGAAGTGGTTGCTAATGATATCGCAATTATAGAAGATATAGAAGAATTAAGAATCGGAGATTATTTAGGTGTTAAACCTTGTCTGATTCAAGGATTATCTCATCAGCATCCCGCCCTCAAATCTTCTGTCCGACCAGACAAGCCCGAAGAGAGAAGCAAGTTGATATCCGCTCTAAATGTATTGTTTATTGAAGACCCGTCTCTGTCCTTTTCCATAAATTCATATAGTGATGAATTGGAAATCTCGTTATATGGTTTAACCCAAAAAGAAATCATACAAACATTGCTGGAAGAACGATTCTCCGTAAAGACCCATTTTGATGAAATCAAGACTATCTACAAAGAACGACCTAAAAAGAAGGTGAATAAGATTATCCATATCGAAGTCCCTCCCAACCCTTACTGGGCCTCAATAGGACTGACTCTGGAACCTTTACCGATAGGGTCAGGGGTGCAAATCGAAAGTGAAATCTCCTTTGGTTATCTGAACCATTCTTTTCAAAATGCCGTTTTTGAAGGAATCCGTATGTCTTGCCAATCGGGATTGCATGGATGGGAAGTGACGGATTTGAAAGTAACCTTTACTTATGCCCTTTATTATAGTCCGATAAGTACCCCTGCCGATTTTAGACAATTGTCTCCTTATGTCTTCAGGTTGGCTTTGCAACAATCAGGAGTGGATATTCTCGAACCGATGCTCTATTTTGAGTTACAGATACCACAAGTAGCAAGTTCCAAAGCTATTACAGATCTGCAAAAAATGATGTCTGAGATTAAAGGTATCAGTTGTAATAAAGAGTGGTGTCTTATTGAAGGGAAAGTTCCATTAAATACAAGTAAAGACTATGCTTCAGAAGTAAGTTCATACACTAAAGGCTTAGGCACTTTTATGGTTAAGCCGTGTGGGTATCAAATAACAAAAGGCGGTTATTCTGATAATACCCGTATGGAAGAAAAGGATAAACTTTTATTCATGTTTGAAAAATCAGTATCATCAAAATAATGGAACGATCCAGGAATTTCTATAAGACAATACGGTTGGGGTATATACTTATCTCCGTTCTTATCGGATGTATAGCATATAATAGCTTCTATGAATGGCAGGAGATAGAAGCATTAGAACTTGACAATAAAAAAATAGACGAGTTCCGAAAAGAGATAAACAATATCAATATTCAAATGATAAAATTTTCTCTATTTGGTGAAACAATACTGGAATGGAACGATAAAGATATCGAACATTACCATGCACAGCGTATGGCAATGGATAGTATGCTCTGCCGTTTCAAAGCTACCTATCCGGCAGAGCGTATAGACAGCGTACGCCATCTTCTCGAAGATAAGGAACGGCAGATGTGCCAAATCGTTCAAATACTTGAACAACAACAAGCCATCAACGATAAGATAACCAGTCAAGTACCTGTAATCGTGCAGAAGAGTGTGCAGGAACAGCCCAAGAAGTCCAAGCGCAAAGGTTTCTTGGGCATCTTCGGCAAAAAAAAGGAAGAAGCGAAACCAACTGTGACTACCACGATGCACCGTTCCTTTAACCGGAATATGAGAACCGAACAACAGGCACAAAGCCGCCGCTTATCGGTTCATGCCGATAGCCTTGCCGCACGAAATGCGGAACTTAACAGGCAACTGCAAGGACTGGTTGTTCAAATAGACGGGAAAGTACAAACTGACCTACAAAAGCGGGAAGCCGAGATAACAGCCATGCGGGAACGGTCGTTCATTCAGATTGGGGGCTTGACAGGGTTCGTTATACTGCTACTGGTCATATCATATATCATCATACACCGAAATGCCAACCGCATCAAGCGATATAAACAGGAAACCGCAGATTTAATCGAGCGACTGCAACAAATGGCAAAGCGAAACGAGGCACTGATAACCTCCCGCAAGAAAGCCGTACATACCATTACCCATGAATTACGCACACCGCTGACTGCAATAACGGGCTATGCCGGACTGATACAAAAAAACTTCAATGCGGATAAAACCGGGATGTATATCCGAAATATTCAGCAATCCTCCGACCGTATGCGTGAAATGCTTAATACTCTTCTGAGTTTCTTCCGGCTGGACGACGGCAAGGAACAGCCTAATTTCTCCACGTGTAGGATTTCATCAATAGCGCATACGCTCGAATCAGAGTTTATGCCAATTGCCATAAACAAGGGACTTGCTCTTACTGTGACGAATCACACGGATGCTGTTGTACTGACCGATAAGGAACGCATTCTACAAATTGGAAATAACCTGCTGTCAAACGCCATCAAGTTCACTGAGAACGGTGCCGTTTCTCTGACAATGGGGTATGATAACGGTATGCTGAAACTTATCGTCAAAGATACGGGTTCGGGTATGACCGAAGAGGAACAGCAACGTGTGTTCGGTGCGTTTGAACGTTTGTCAAACGCTGCCGCAAAGGACGGCTTCGGATTAGGTCTTTCCATTGTTCAGCGCATTGTGACAATGCTCGGCGGCACAATCCAGCTGAAGAGCGAGAAAGGCAAGGGCAGCCGTTTCACGGTGGAGATACCCATGCAGTCAGCCGAGGAATTGCCGGAACGGATAAATAAAACACAGATTCATCATAACCGAACACTCCATGATATTGTTGCCATCGACAATGACAAGGTACTTCTCCTAATGCTGAAAGAAATGTATGCACAAGAAGGGATACATTGCGACACTTGCACCGATGTTGCGGAACTGATGGAAATGATACGCCGGAAAGAATACAGTCTGCTTCTGACCGATTTGAATATGCCGGATATAAACGGCTTCGAGCTGTTGGAACTGCTACGCACCTCCAATGTGGGCAATTCAAGGATCATTCCGATTATTGTAACAACCGCTTCGGGCAGTTGCAACAGAGAGGAACTTTTAGAACGTGGATTTTCCGATTGCCTTCTCAAGCCGTTTTCCATATCGGAGCTGATGGAAGTTTCCGACAAGTGCGCCATGAAAGGTAAACAAAATGAAAAGCCTGATTTCTCCTCCCTACTGTCTTACGGCAATGAATCCGTCATGTTGGATAAACTGATAGCGGAAACCGAAAAGGAAATGCAGTCGGTCAGGGATGCGGAACAACGGAAAGACTTTCAAGAACTGGACGCCCTGACACACCACCTACATAGTTCGTGGGAGATACTGCGTGCCGACCAACCATTAAGGGAACTTTATAAACAGCTTCATGGGAGTGCCGTTCCCGATTATGAAGCATTGAACAACGCCGTGACTGCCGTATTGGATAAGGGTTCGGAGATAATCCGGCTGGCAAAAGAAGAAAGGAGAAAATACGAAAATGGATAAAACAAAAATCATCGTGGTGGAGGACAACATCGTATATTGCGAGTTTGTCTGCAACCTGCTGGCACGGGAGAAATTCCGTACCGTGCAGGCTTTCCACCTCTCGACAGCGAAGAAACTTCTGCAACAAGCCACTGACAATGATATAGTAGTTTCTGATTTGCGTTTGCCTGACGGTGACGGCATCGACCTATTGCGCTGGATGCGCAAAGAAGGCATGACGCAGCCGTTCATCATCATGACCGACTATGCCGAAGTACATACGGCGGTTGAAAGCATGAAACTCGGTTCGCTGGACTACATACCCAAGCAACTCGTGGAGGACAAACTCGTGCCTTTGCTCCGCACCATACTGAAAGAGCGGAATATCGGGCGAAGCCGCATGCCCGTATTTGCCCGTGACGGTTCAGCCTTTCAGAAAATCATGCACCGGATAAGGCTGGTAGCTCCTACCGACATGAGCGTACTGATATTCGGGGAGAACGGTACTGGCAAAGAGCATATTGCCCATCTACTGCACGATAAAAGCAAGCGTTCAGGCAAGCCTTTCGTGGCGGTGGACTGCGGCTCACTCACCAAAGAGCTTGCACCATCGGCGTTCTTCGGACACGTCAAAGGAGCGTTCACTGGTGCTGAAAACACAAAGAAAGGCTATTTCCACGAGGCGGAAGGCGGCACATTGTTTTTAGACGAAGTGGGTAATCTCGCACCAGAAACTCAACAGATGTTACTCCGTGCCATACAGGAACGGCGGTTCCGTCCCGTTGGCGACAAGTCCGACCGCAGTTTCAACGTCCGCATCATCGCCGCCACCAACGAGAATCTGGAAAAGGCGGTCAATGAAAAGCGTTTCCGGCAGGATTTGTTATACCGCCTACATGACTTTGAAATAACCGTTCTGCCCTTACGTGACTGTCAGGAGGACATCATGCCGCTGGCGGAGTTCTTCCGTGAGATTGCCAATAAGGAATTGGAGTGCAAGGTTAGCGGTTTCAGTTCCGAAGCACGGAAAGCGTTGCTGACCCATTCATGGCCGGGCAACGTGCGCGAACTTCGACAGAAAATCATGGGTGCGGTGTTGCAGGCTCAGACGGGACTTGTCACAAAAGAGCATCTGGAACTTGGGATAACCGAAACAACCTCTGTTACCGGCTTCTCCCTACGCAACGACGAGGAAGATAAAGAGCGGATTCTGCGTGCTTTGAAGCAGGCTGACGGGAACCGGAAGGTCGCTGCCGAATTGCTTGGAATAGGCAGGACAACACTCTATAATAAACTGGAAGAATATGGATTGAAGTATAAATTTGAGCAACCATAGCCCGCAATTCGCTGAAAATGGCTATCTTTGCATGACATATCAGAAGGTAACGGCGATTGGCAGAGCCTTTTGCCGCCTATATATAACATAAGACCGCAAGGCGTCCTAATGGGAATCTGGAAAATTAACATTAACAGGAACTATTGCGTGATTGCTTATGCTATGCCTAGGCATAGCGTGCATTCACCTATTCCTGTTAAGGGCATTCCAGAGCCTCCATTAGTGATAGCGTGGATTGCACGCTACTTTTTTGCCCTTGCCCAACGAAAGGAAACGCTAATGGGTAAAGTACAGATTCTTGCCGTCCTCACGATGGACGGTTGTCAAAGCTCCGAGTTATATTGCAAAGCGTATAAGGAACTGCGCCTTGAAGATTGCGGTATCAACGAGATAAGGGAAAACGCCCTTTATCATATCACACCCGACTATTCCATCTCTATGCTCGACGAATGGCGGAAATCCGCAACAGACATCTGCTATCTGGCGGAAGTCACTCCTGAAAAGGCGGACTACATCAATGGGCTGTTACGTATGCGTGTGGTGGATGAAATCATACTTTATACGCTTCCTTTCATTGCCGGAACGGGAAAGCGTTTCTTCCAGTCCGCCTTGCCACAGGAACAATGGACGCTGACCTCGCAGAAGGTGTACCGCAACGGAGTGGTCCGCCATATCTATAAAGCGTGCGTTTGATGTCCGGAAAATGGACGAATGTTCAGGAAATGAACACTTTAAGTCGAAAATAATTCCTGACAGACAAATAAATTGCAAAATTATCACACTGAAATCCAGCACCTTGCAGAGAGTGTGCCGGATTTTTTATTTTATGAACACGCTTTTTGCCAATCATATTCATGTGCGCATACCGAAAAACAGAGTGTAAAATTTCAAAATTGACAGGATATGAATTATTTCTTATTGGCGGAAACCGAGTTCTTCCGCCGTATAAACGAAGCCGGGGACTGCAATATGGAAACGGCATATACGGCTTTCGCCACGCAAGTAATCGAGCTATGCAGCGGCAATGTGGACACCAACCGCACCATCATCGCACTGGCTTACATCGAAATCGAGTTGCAGCACCATCCCATGCGCAATCTTCCCGAAGAAAAGAGGGAGGTTGCAGCCTATATCAGCAAGGCACTCTCTTTAGTGAGGAAGATGCAGAAGTTCCTTGCCGCTCCCCAAGTGCCACCACTAATCCCCATCCGTACATCCTCCGACAACACAACCGAAAATCCCGCCTCACCCCTGCAATGGACGGGCAACGCCATCGACCTCGTGGAACTTATCTACGGCATCAACGAGATGGGCTGCATCAACAACGGCAACATGCCGCTCAAACAGCTCGCCCCGCTCCTCTACAAGATTTTCGGTATCGAATCAAAGGACTGCTACCGTTTCTATATCGACATCAAACGCCGGAAAAACGAAAGCCGCACTTACTTCCTTGACAGGATGCAGGAGAAACTGAACGAGAGGATGCTCCGCGACGAGGAAATGGAACGTTTGAGAAAATAATCCTGTACCAATGATGAATCAGGGGGTGACGTTATGTCATTCTCTGATTTTTTGTAGGTTTTGTCCTGCTGTGTAGATACATTTCGTTATCTATTCGCCCGAAAACCAGCGAAAAGCACTATCTTTGTACCCACGTTACAGAATTGTATATGAGCATAGACAACCTCGACATAATAAAACGGTTGATAGCCGAAAAAGAATGCGGACGGGTGGAGTTCAAGGAAACCACCGGACAGTTGGAGCGCGGCATGGAAACGCTTTGCGCCTTCCTTAACGGCGAAGGCGGCACGGTATTGTTCGGTGTCACCGACAAGGGAAAAATCATCGGACAAGACGTGAGCGACAAAACCAAGCGGGATATAGCGGACGCGATCCGGCGTATCGAGCCGTTTGCCACAGTTGAAGTTTCTTATACTGAAATACCAGACACTGGCAAAAGTGTCATCGCACTGTCTGCGGAAGAACAAAGATATATGCGTCCGTTCTCTTACAAAGGACGGGCTTACCTGCGGGTGGAAAGCGCGACATCCATCATGCCGCAGGAGATATATAACCAATATCTGATACAGCGGGGCGGGAAATACGCTTGGGAGGCAATAGCAAATCCTGACCTTAAAATATCCGACCTTGACGAACATGCCGTCATTAGTGCTGTTCGCGGGGGAATCAGAAGCGGTCGTTTACCTGAAGCAACCATAAGGGAAGACTTGCCGACCATTCTCGAAAAATTCAGTCTGTTGCATGACGGGAAACTTAACAATGCTTCAGCAGTGCTGTTCGGTCATGATTTTTATTATTATCCCCAATGCCTGCTCCGTCTGGCGCGTTTCAAAGGCACGACGAAAGACGAGTTTATAGACAATCAACGTGTCACTGGGAATATCTACGCGCTGCTGGATGCTGCAATGGCGTTCTTTTTCAAACATCTGTCACTTTCCGGTAAGATAGAAGGGCTGTACCGTGAGGAAGAACTGGAAATCCCGTACAAGGCATTGAGAGAGTGCTGCACAAATGCGTTGTGCCACCGCCTGTACCACCGTCCCGGCAGTTCGGTGGGAATCGCCATCTATGACGACCGTGTGGAAATAGAGAACAGCGGGACATTTCCGCCGGATATAACAATGGAAAAACTGTTAAGCGGGCATAATTCAGAACCGCAAAATCTAATCATAGCAAACGTGCTGTATAAAAGCGAGGTCTTGGAAAGTTGGGGACGGGGCATCGGGCTTATGATAAGCGAGTGCCGGCGTGTCGGCATTCCGGACCCCGAATTTCACACGGACGGAAACAGCGTATGGGTCGTTTTCCGCTATACCCGGAAAGCAGTCGGGTCATACCCGACAGTCACCCCACAGTCGCCCGATAGTTACCCGACAGTTACCCCGCAAGTGGGAAAAGTTCTGTCTGCAATCGGGAATCAGACACTATCGACAAAAGATGTTATGGAAATGATAGGATTGAAGGACAAAAGCAATTTTCTGGAGCTTTATCTGTATCCTGCAATAAGGTTGGATTTAGTAGAACCGATTTATCCGGAAAAGCCGAAACACCCGCGACAGAAATACCGTCTTACGGAGAAAGGTCTGGATTTAATTAAAAATAAATAGTCATGAACTCGCAAACTGTAGAAATAACATCTGCTGGCATTAGGAAAATATTGAATAAATATACTCCAGAGCGAGCTATTGCCGAATATGTATGGAATGGATTTGATGCAAAAGCAACCGTTGTAAATATTGATTTTGAAATTGACAATGCAGAATTGGACACAATCAAAAATATTAGAATAACAGACAATGGTACAGGCATCTGCTATGAAGAATTACCTATAAAATTCAAAAAATTCTATGAGTCTCAAAAGAGAATAGCCAACGAGAATAATACTGAATTTACAAGAGGAAAAAACGGTTATGGTCGTTTTACTTTCTATAAATTTGCGAGATTTGCTAATTGGGAAACACGCTATAGTAAAGATGCACAAATAATGTCTTATGACATTAGAATTGATAGCGATACTTTAAAAGACTACACTACAACAGAGCCACTTGTATCTGATGACACAACAACAGGTACTTGTGTCGTTTTTAATGAGATTTCTTCTGATATTTCCAGTTTGTTTATAACGAAGACTCTTATCCCTTATCTAAAGGCTGAATTTGCGTGGTTTTTAGAATTGAAATCCGAATATCAAATATACATCAATGGGCAAGAATTAGATTATTCTTCTATAATAGCAGAACAAGAATCAATATCACCGATATTATCACATAACCAGAAAAATAACATCAACTTTCAATGCAAGTATATCCGATGGAATGTAAAGATGAATGATGAATATTCTCGATTTTACTTCTTGAATAATGACTTGGAGTTAAAATTTACCAAAACGACATTATTAAATAAAAAAGGAGATAATTTTTGGCATTCTGTAATTGTGATTGATGATTTCTTCAATGAAATCAATTGTGATAACGAATTAGACGATAATGCTATTCAACCTAAATTGTTTGATAATTCTGCTGATAGAAAATTATTTAAGGAACTAATTACGCAACTCAATGAGTTTCTCAAAAAGAAAAGACGCCCATTCCTAAAGGAGCAAGCAGAAGTTATGGTAACCAAATATAAGAATGAAGATGTTTTCCCTAAATTTGGTACTGAAGATTGGGATATAGTGCGTAGAGAAGGTTTGGAAAACTTCGTAAAGGAACTATACGAAGTAGAACCTGCTGTTTTCATGAAGTTGAACAAAGAACAAAAAAGAGTTTTCTTAGAACTTCTAAATTTGGTGATGGATAGCGGTGAGCGCGATAGTCTGTTTAAGATTTTAGATGCAGTTGTTGAATTAGACTCGAACGATAGGAAAGAATTTGCAAAAATATTAGAAATAACGAGGTTAAAACAAGTCGTTTCCACGATTAAGCTTATTTCAGACAGATTGCTGACACTGGAGAATCTAAAAAAGATTGTTTTTAATCATACTTTACAAGCCAATGAAGTTCGTGATTTGCAGTCGTTCATAGAAAAACACTATTGGATTTTTGGCGAAGAATATAGAATGGTATGTGCGGAAGAGGTCAAATTTGAAGAGGCTTTAAGAAAATACATTTATATTCTGCGTGGAGTTAGCGAGAAAAAATATATTGCTCACCCTAATAAATACAAAGAAATGGATTTATTTCTTACTGGTACTGATTTTAGGGATGGGAGACCTCATAATATAGTTGTGGAAATCAAAAATCCGACAACTATAAAACAATTAAAATCAGAACAGTTAAATCAATTAGAACAATATATGGATGTTATTCTAAAACAAGATTGTTTTAATGATGCTAATGAGTTCTGGACTTTCATTTTGATAGGACAAGACTATGATGATATTGTAGGTCGAAGGGTCATAAATAAGCTTACTGGTTTAGTCCAAAATGACAGTAATTATAGCCTCTATGTAAAAAAATGGAGTGAAATAACAAATGAGGTGGAACGTAGGCTGAAATATTTGCTTGATAAGCTCAAAATAGAAAGAGCCACTTTATCTAAATCCCAATCATTAAATGAGGTAATGAATGAAGTTTCAAATAACACGGCCGCAATGGTTAGTTGAACTTAATATAGTCATAATGCTCAATATAAAGAATTACAAATTACTCCTGTCACAGATAGCTGTAGCAGGAGTAATTCTCAAAACGGGAGTCTGATACATCTTGTTGTTATATATTATTTCTGTTGCAACAGATGTTTCAGATTCTCGTCACCAGCGATGCGCTCCAACTCGTCGGCGACAATCTGTTTCACCTCCTCCTTGATGCGCCTGTAATTCGCCTTCACCATTTCCTTCATGCAGTCGTTGCCGTTCGCGTCCGCGAAGTCGGTAATGACGGGTATCGGCTTGTAGGCTTTCTCCTCGCGCTTCATTTTCTCGGCATCCACGACAATCTCACAGTGGAAAATCTTCTGCTTGATACGCTCGTTGAAGTTGTCGGACACCGAACCGACGAACATCCCCTGCGTCAAGCCGGAAATTTTGCTCGGCGGGATAAGCGCGTCCATCTGCGTGTTGATGGAGGTGGAAACATCCTGCCGGTTGATGGAGATGGACTGCCGCTTTTGAAGCACCTTTCCGAACCGCTCCGAGAGCGTCTTGGCTGTTTCGCCCACCACCTGCCCGGAGAAGATATTGCCGACCGTGTTCATCACCACTTTCGCCTCGCGGTCCCCATAGTCACGCACCAACTGGCTGAAATCCTGAAAACCCAGACACACGGCAACCTTGTTGCTTCGCGCGGTGGCGATAAGGTTGTCCAGCCCCTTGAAGTATATCGTCGGCAGCTCGTCTATGATGACCGACGACTTCAGCATCCCTTTCTTGTTGATAAGTTTAACGATACGGGAATTATACAGACCGAGAGCCGCCCCGTATATGTTCTGTCGGTCGGGATTGTTGCCCACGCAGAGAATTTTCGGTTCTTCGGGATTGTTGATGTCCAGCGTGAACTCGCTGTCCGACATTACCCAATAGAGCTGCGGGGAAATCATGCGTGACAGCGGAATTTTCGCCGAAGCAATCTGCCCCATTAACTGCTCCGCAGCCCCTCCGAGCCACGCGTCCATGAATGGCGAGAGATAGTTCTCCAGTTCGGGATAAGAGGTCAGAATCGGGAAAATATCCTCGTAACGGCGGTTCAGGAACTCGATGGCATGGGGGAACGTGCAATACTTGCCGTTCTGAAAAATTTTAAGATACCAGATGATAGCCGCGAAAAGGATGATGGGCGATTCCACAAAGAAGTCGCCCTGCTTCTGCACCCAACTCTTGTTTAAATTGAGCATGATGGTGTACGCGCTCTCGTAAGCGTCCGTAATGTCCTCCATGAAATCTGGGTGAATGGGATTGCAACGGTGGCTGCGTCGCGGGTCGTCGAAGTTTATCACGTAGAACTTCGGCTTCACCTTGTATCCCTCCGGGTGGTTGAGCAGATGATTATAGGCTATCGTGGACAAGTCACTGAATTTGAAATCATAGACATACATCGAGAAGCCCTTCTCAATCTGCTGCTTGATGAAACTGTTTACCACCGCGTATGACTTTCCGCTGCCCGGCGTACCCAGCACGATGGAGGCGCGGAATGGGTTCACCACGTTGATCCAGCCGTTGTTCCAACGTTTCCTATAATAAAAGCGGGTGGGCAGATTGACCGAATACTCGCTTTCGATGAGCCGTGTTTCCTGCATGAAGCTCTCGTTCTCGTTGTTGAACACGTCATCCATAAGGTTGTGTTTCAACAGGCGGCTCATCCACAGACCGCCCATCAGCAGGCAGACATAGCCCGTGCCTACGGTCAGCGCGTAAAGTCCCGTCACCGCTTCAACCGGCAGCGGCAATGCCAGTATCCACCAGTTGAGGAAGAACAACACGAACCCTGCGGCAAGTGCCGTCCAGATCCTTCCCCAAGTGATTTTCTCTCCCTTGACGCCCTTCGTCCCCAGACAGGACAGGGCAAGCAGGAGGACGGCGAACAGTTTCGTGTAGAGGATGGAAT
>ULXO01032470.1_pt1 | contig 12035 bp, 8 predicted proteins | sample 1961391 | NCBI WGS metagenome assembly ULXO01 (sample SAMEA4835841, study PRJEB28245) | human gut metagenome | biome: gut microbiome; material: fecal sample | place: Denmark | collected 2008 | reverse complement strand
GCGGCTGGTGTACTCAGGCTCAAGCGTCTTTTCTGCCTCCAGATAGTTGATATCGGCAATTTCTATCTGCAGCAGCTCCTCCAACAGATGCTTACAAATGCGCTTGCGCGACATAACCTTCTTGAAGATGAAGTCACTTTGGATTGTCAGGTTTGCAAATTTTGTTGCCAGGTCTTGCATGGTTTTTCTCCTTTCATTTTAACACAAGTGAATAAAAAAATACATAAGCAGTTGCAAAGCGCCTGAAAAACAAAAAAGAGCAGTACCCTGGCGATTAAAAAATCGTCAGTTCGTACTACTCTTAGAATGTACCAAATAAATATAAATGGCCTTGCTTAAGCTTCTGCAGAAAAAGTGCATCTGCAGGATATACTGCTTATTTAATTGTCCGCAGGTAAATGAGCCGGAGGCTTATGCTTACTTGCGGTTTTGAAGAACTTAGTTTAAGTGTACTTGAAATAGAAGGGAATGTCAAGGGTGCAGGGGCGCGCATTGCTTCAGCCTTTTTTGCATGCGCTTTACCTCTGCTAAAAAATCATCCGTTTGGCAACAAACTTTTCACAAAAAATATGTATCACTATTTGTCAATAGCCCATATTTAGTGTATAATAAAGTAGAGAGTATGTGTGCGGACACAGTATCAAATTCAATTTCTACATTTGTACGGAAGAATGTAAAATAAAAAATGGAGGTGTATTTTTTTTGGGTAAATTTCAACATAAGGTCCAGATTATCCCGCTGGGTGGTTTGGGCGAAATTGGTAAAAATATGACGGTATTCCGTTACGGGGACGACATGATCCTGATTGATGCAGGCCTGATGTTCCCTGAAGACGATATGCTCGGCATTGACTTGGTTATTCCCGATATTACATATTTGGTTGAGAATAAAGATAAAATTAAGGGTATCTTTCTGACACATGGTCACGAGGACCATATCGGTGCGCTGCCCTATGTTATGAAACAAATTGATTGTCCCGTTTATGGTACCGCACTTACTCTGGGTATTTTACAAGGCCGCTTGAAGGAAAACGGTGTAGGCAACGAAAACCTGCACGTAGTAAAACCCGGTGACAAGATTAACGCCGGTGCCTTTAAGCTTGATTTCATTCGCGTAAACCACAGCATTCCCGACGCTGTTGCTATCGCGATTACTACTCCTATCGGTGTTATTATCCACACCGGTGACTTCAAAATCGACCACACTCCTGTTGACGGACAGGTTATGGAATTCAATAAATTTGCCGAATACGGCGACCGCGGTGTACTGTGCCTGCTGGCAGACAGCACCAACGCCGAGCGCCCGGGCTTCACTCCCAGCGAAAAAATGGTTGGCCAGACCTTTGACGAGGAGTTCCGCTATGCTAAGCATCGTATTATAGTAGCAACCTTCTCCTCTAACGTACATCGTATCCAGCAGGTTATTGATACTGCTGTGAAGTATGACCGTAAGGTAGCAGTTATCGGCCGCAGCATGGTGAATGTTGTAAATATCGCCAAGGAACTGGGTTACTTAAAGGTTCCTGAGGGCGTTTTGATTGATATTGACGAAACTCATAACTATACGCCGGAAAAGGTTGTTATTATCACCACCGGCAGTCAGGGCGAGCCGATGAGCGCGCTCACCCGTATGGCTATGAATGACCATAAAAAGGTTGATATTATGCCCGGTGATACAGTAATTATTTCTGCTACACCGATTCCAGGCAACGAAAAGCTCGTTTCCCGTACTATCGACCATCTGTACAAGCTGGGTGCGGACGTTATTTATGAAAAGAGCAACGGCGTCCACGTTTCCGGCCACGCCAGCCAGGAGGAAATCAAGATGATGCACAATCTGGTGCGTCCGCGTTTCTTCATGCCTGTGCATGGTGAATACCGTCACCTGGTTAAGCATGCTAACTTGGCTAAATCCCTTGGCATGCCGGCAGACCATATTGTTATCGGTGAAAACGGCAGCGTTATCGAGCTGACCAAGAGCAGCATTACCATTAACGGCAAGGTGCCTGCAGGCAAGGTGCTGGTTGACGGCCTGGGTGTCGGCGATGTAGGCAACATCGTACTGCGCGACCGCCGTCAGCTCTCTCAGGACGGTATCATGATTGTTGTTGTAACCATCGATAAGGAATCCTGCCATGTGGTTTCCGGTCCGGATATCGTTTCCCGCGGCTTTGTTTATGTACGCGAGGCCGAGGACTTGATGGATGAAGCACGCGACAAGGTGCAGGCTGCATTAGACCGCTGCGAGGAAAACAATGTTTCCGAATGGTCGGCAATCAAGTCCACCGTGCGTGATTCTCTGGGACGCTTCCTGTTCGAAAGAACCCGTCGTCGCCCGATGATTCTGCCGATTATCATGGAGATTTGATAGTTTTCAGTGACTAGTGATTAGTGAATAGTTTTTTGTGAGCGGTTGTCAGCAGTCAGCTGATAACAGATGACTGCTGACTGCTACGATTTTAGGAGTTGTCTTATCTTGCGCAAGGAAAGAAGAAGGAAGCAACAGAATAGAAGCTACTCGCGCCCTGTCGGCGTTGTCTGCCTGCTTATGGGTCTGCTGTTTGCAGCCGCGCTTCTTATGACGGCTGAGGACGGCGTGATGCATTATGCTTATCTGGTGGAGCAGAATCTGCTGGGTAAGGGTGTCTTTCTGCTGCCTTTGGCTTTCTTTGCTGCGTCCTGGCAGTTGCTTAGAGGACAATTTGGTGTTTTTAACAAGAGAACATTAATTTTTACTTTGGTGACGCTGTGCCTTACAGGCACAGCTCATCATGTTTTTGTGCCTGTTGGCTCTGAGTTGGAGCCTTCGCTGATAGCGGAGGGCGGCGGTCTTATAGGCGGCCTTTTGCTGAAGCTGTTGCGTTCCTTTGCCGGTGATGTAACGGTTTATATTATTCTGGCCTTAGGCTGGCTGTGGCTGCTTGGCCTGGTGCTGCCGCTGCGCAAATGGTGGGAGCTGTGGCAGGATTACCTGACCTCCGATGAGATTACACTGGTGCGCCCAGGTGACAAGGTGAGGGAGGAGCGCGTGCGTCCAGAGCCTGCGGTAAGAGCTGTGTTCAAACGCAAGAGTGCTGCGCCTCAACAGCATGCCGCTCCTGCGGATAACGTTATCAGCAACTATACCAGCCCCGAGTTTGATGCCTTCAACGAGGGCGTGCAGAAGAAAAGTGCCTTCAGAAGCATTTTGGGCTTTACGAAAAACAAGAGCGTTTACGAAAAATCTCCTTTAAAAGAGGAAATAGAGCGTGACCCGGTGCAGCTGCCCGAATGGGAGCAGTCCAAACCCGAGGTCATTGTAAGACCGATTATCAATTATGACGATGATTACGAGCCGGACAGCCGCTTTCTGGATGATGCGGAGCCGCAGGCTGCCGAACCTGAGCCGGAGCCCGAACCGGAGCGTCCTGCTTCCGTAATCCGCAATACCTATCGCGAGAAGCAGGCGGCAGCGTTTGCAGGGCCTGCCAAGGCAGAGCCGCAGCCTGAGCCTGAACCGGAGAAGCCGGCCGTAACGATTTTTGACAGCGCAGATAAAATTGCCGCAGCGGCGCCTGCTCAGCAGACCGCAGCAGCATATGAGCCTGAAGCGCAGGCCGCGAGCAGCTATCAGCTGCCCCCGCTGGAGCTTCTCGATACGCCGAAGGCCAGCGACCCGTCCACCTATCAGAAGGACATCATGGACCAATGTGCGGTGCTGGAGCAGACTTTGGCAGACTTCAAGGTGCGCGCCAGAGTTGTTGCCGTAACGCGCGGACCGTCGGTTACCCGCTTTGAGCTGGAGCCTGCGGCAGGCGTGAAGGTAAGCTCGGTGGTGAACCTTGCGGATGATATTGCCCTGCGTCTGGCTGCTCCCGGTGTGCGTATCGAGGCGCCGATTCCCGGCAAATCCGCCATCGGCATCGAAGCGCCGAACACGAAGAACGATCCCGTGTGCTTCCGTGAGGTTGTGGAGGCAGGCAGTGTGCGCAATGCCAAGGAGCATCTGTGCATCGGTCTGGGCAAGGATATCAGCGGTGATATTATTTCCGCCGACCTTGCGAAAATGCCGCACCTTCTGGTAGCAGGCTCCACGGGCTCCGGTAAATCGGTGTGCATCAATACGATTATCGCCGGTCTTTTGTACCGTGCTACCCCGGACGAGGTTAAACTGATTCTTGTCGACCCTAAGGTCGTAGAATTGTCTAATTACAACGGTATTCCGCATCTGCTGACACCTGTTGTCACCGAGCCGAAAAAGGCAGCCAGCGCGCTGCACTGGGCGGTAGCGGAAATGGAGCGCCGTTATAAGGCGTTTGCCGACAGCCGTGTGCGTGACATCAAAACCTATAACGCACAGGCCGCAGAAAAGATGCCTTATATCGTAATCATCATCGACGAGTTATCCGACCTGATGATGGTAGCCAAGGTTGATGTGGAGGATGCCATCCTGCGTCTGGCACAGAAGGCCCGCGCTGCCGGTATCCATCTGATTCTGGCAACCCAGCGTCCGTCCGTAGATGTTATTACAGGCATCGTCAAGGCGAATATTCCTTCACGTATTGCTTTCGCCGTATCCTCGCAGACAGATTCGCGCACCATTATTGATATGGGCGGTGCCGAAAAGCTGCTGGGCAAGGGCGATATGCTCTTTTACCCCATGGGCTACAACAAGCCTGTGCGTGTGCAGGGTGCCTTCGTCAGCGATGATGAGCTGAATAAAATAGTAGATTTCATTATCAAGCAGTCCATTCCTGTAAATTACAGCGAAGAAGTAACAGAGCAGGAGCTGGAATGTGATAATAAAGGCCATAATGCCGAGGATGCAGGCTCCAATGCGCCTGCAGAGGATGAGCTTTTTGAGGATGCCCTGAGCCTTGTGCTGGATATGGGGCAGGCATCAAGCTCCATGCTGCAGCGACGCTTCCGCATAGGCTATACGCGTGCGGCGCGTTTGGTAGATACCATGGAGGAGCTGGGCATTGTCGGTCAATCTGTAGGCAGCAAGCCACGAGAGGTTATAATGTCGCGTAAGGAAGCAGAGGAACGCTTCCTGCGCCGTGAATAAGCGGAGGTGCAGGCGAAATGGATGATAAGGAAAAGACTGTCGGCGCAATTTTGAAAGAAGCAAGACTGGCCAAGGGTATATCTCTTGCTGATGCCGAAAAGGCTACCAGTATCCGCAGCCGTTATCTGCAGGCTGTAGAAAATGATGAATATGACAAGACTCCGGGCGAGGTTTTCCTGAAGGGAATAATCCGCAACTACGGTAATTATCTGGGCTTGAACGGTCCGGAGCTTGTTAATGAATATAAAGCAAGTGCTGCCGGTATGGCGGCAGAGGCTGTACGCAGCCAGGGTATCCGCGAGATGGAAAAGGTCCGCCTCAACATCCAGCTGAAGGATAAGCGTGATATCGGCAGCGGTACAGGGCGTTTTGAGCTGCCGAAGCTGCCGATGAAGCAGTGCCTGGCAGGCTTAGCAGCGGTAGCGGTGCTCACAGCAGGCTATTTTGCTATTCCCGCTGCAATTGATTATTTTAAAAATATGCCTAAGTATGAGGCCAAGCAGACCGAGCAGGTTAAGCCTGAAGCTAAAGCACCCGCAGTGCTGGACAAGGTTACTGTTGACCTGGAGGCCGAGGGTGACTGCTGGCTGGAGGCAAGTGCCGACGGTAAGGAGCTTTTTGCCGGCATTCTGCATGCTAAGGAAAGCAAGCATTTCGAGGCTAAGGATAAGCTGATTGTCAAGTACGGCAATATCGGCGTTGTACGCATCAAGGTGAACGGCGAGGCTGTTGACCTGAAGGGCGAGCATGGCGTGGCCGTGAAGACCTATCTGCGCAACGCTCCCGCACAGCCTGCAGCCGCAGCTAAGGCAGAGGAGGCTGCACCGCAGCCCGTAGCCGAAACCAAGGCCGCACCTGCTGCCGCAGTAGAGGAAGCGCCGCAGCCCGCTGCAGCCGCACCTGCGCCGAAGGCAGAAGAACCGAAGCCGCAGGCTGAGGTTAAGCAGGCTGAGCCGCAGCAGCCGCAGGCTGCCGACGAAGCGAAGGCCGATAAGAAGAAATAATAATTTGTTCAGGAGTTTTTCATGAAACAGTTTTTACCGATTTCCGCTCAAGAAATTGCCGAGCGTGGCTGGGAGCAGATTGACTTTCTGTTTATCAGCGGCGATGCTTATGTAGACCACCCCTCCTTCGGTCCGGCAGTAATCTGCCGTGTGCTGGAGGCGCAGGGCTACAAGGTAGCTATGCTGTGCCAGCCGCGTTGGGATAAAGCAGAATATCTGGCAGAGCTGGGCAAGCCGCGACTTGGCGTGCTTATTTCCGGCGGCAACCTTGACTCCATGCTGTGCCGTTATACGGCAGCCAAGAATGAGCGTGCTGTCGACAAGTATACCGCAGGCGGCGCGGTGGGACAGCGTCCCGACCATGCTACGGCCGTTTATGCGCAGCTCGTCAAAAAGCTGTGGCCGGATATGCCCGTAGTTATCGGCGGCATTGAAGCCAGCCTGCGCCGTTTTGTGCATTTCGACTACTGGGAAAACAAGCTGATGCCCTCTATTCTGGAGGCCAGCGGTGCGGACCTTTTGGTTTACGGCATGGGCGAAAAGCAGGTAGTGGAAATTGCCGACTATCTGGCAGGCGGTGCTTCTGCCGAGGATATGCATTATATCCGCGGTACGGCGTATATGTCCGACACTCTGCCCGATGACGAATATGTGGAGCTTCCCGACTGGAAGGCTATCAAGGACGACCGCAAGGAATTTGCCAGAGCCTTCAAGCTGCAGAGCAAGGAGCAGGACCCGTTTTATGGCAAAATCGTAGTCCAGAAGGGACAGAAGAAATATATCGTGCAGAATCCGAACATCTTCCCGCTGACGATGGAGGAGATGGACGCTATCTACGATTTGCCCTATATGCGTAAGTGGCATCCGAGCTACGATGCCAAGGGAGGCGTTGCGGCGCTCGAAGAGGTTCAGTTCAGCTTAGTCAGCAGCAGAGGCTGCTTCGGCAGCTGTTCCTTCTGCGCTATTCATGCGCATCAGGGACGCATCATTCAGGCTCGCAGCCATGAATCTATTCTGCGCGAAGCTAAAATTCTGACGCAGCTGGACGGCTTCAAGGGCTATATCCATGACGTCGGCGGCCCTACGGCCAACTTCCGCCATCCTTCCTGTGCCAAACAGCTGAAATACGGCGTGTGCAAGGACAGACAGTGCCTGTTCCCCAAGCCGTGCCCCAATATAGATGCCGACCACAGCGATTATATAGCGCTTTTGCGCAAGCTGCGCGCTTTACCGGGCGTCAAGAAGGTGTTTATCCGCAGCGGTATCCGTTATGATTATATGCTGGCGGATAAAAAGCAGGATTTCCTGGATGAGCTGTGCCGCTATCACATCAGCGGTCTGCTGAAGGTGGCGCCCGAGCATATCGCACCGCAGGTTCTGGCGCGTATGGGTAAGCCCGGCAAGGAAGTTTATCTGAAGTTTATGCGCCTTTATGCGCAAAAAAATAAAGAAATCGGGCTGCCGCAATATCTGGTGCCGTATTTTATTTCCAGCCATCCGGGCTGCACGCTGAACAATGCTATTGAGCTGGCAGAGTTTTTGCGTGATATCAAGCACAATCCGGAGCAGGTGCAGGACTTCATTCCTACTCCCGGCAGTGCGGCGACGGCGATGTATTATTCCGGCATCGACCCGGAAAGCGGTGAACCCGTATTTGTGGCCCGCAATCCGCATGATAAAGCAATGCAGCGTGCGCTGATGCAGTACCGTGCTCCGCGTAACCGCAAGCTGGTGCTGGAGGCGCTGCAGAAGGCAGGCCGTATGGACCTTGTGGGCAGCGGACCTAAATGCCTGCTGCATACGGAGCAGGAGCAGCGCGGCGGAGCGCGTGGCGCGAAGCGTGATGCATTTCGCGGACCGAAGCGTAATGCAAACCGCAGTGCTGCCGGCAGTGGAGCGCGCAAGGCAACGCGCAGTACCGCTTCAGGCAGTACCGGTGGAAAAAGGCGTGAGGATAAGCGCCGCAGATAGTAACGGAGGGATGAGATGATCCGTTGTATCTTTTTAGTGCTGATATTGGCCGGAATACTGACGGGAGGCTGCGGCGAGCAGCCTGCTCCTGTACAGAACGCAGGGGAAAAAACCGTTATCCTGTATTCCGAGCTTGATAATAAATTTACTGAAAATCTGGTGGATGCCTTTAACAAGGATAATAAGGCTAAGCTGCAGCTGAAGGCTGTTTACGAGCTGAAGCCCGGCGGGGAGCTGCCGGACGTTGTGCTGGCCGAGCAGCGCACGCTTGCCGGCCTGAAGCGTCATGGAAGGCTGAAGCCTGTGGCCTTTGCCGATGGCGACAGACTGCCGCAGAAGTTCCGTGACGCGGATTTAAGCTGGTACGGCGTTTTCTATGATCCGATAGTTTTTCTGGTCAACCAGCAGTACGCCCGTACTGTCGGTCAGGCCAATATCTGCAGCTGGCAGGATTTGGCAGAAAAAGAGCAGCTGCGCATTGCTCTGGAAAATTTATCCGACAGCAACAGCACGCAAAACTTTCTGGCAGGTCTGGCAGACCGCTTCGGCGAGGATGAATCGCTGGAGTATTTAGGCAATATCAACCGCTTTATCGGGCAATATGCCAAGTTTCCCTTTACACCTGTGCGCATGGCGGCGGTGGGTGATGCGGATGTGGCCATAACCAGACAAAGCTACGTTTTTAAATATCTGGAAAATAAATTTCCCGCTTATGTTGTCTATCCTAAGGAGGGCACGCCGGTAAATCTTTTCTGCGTAGGCCTGTTTAAGAACACTGCCGATGATTTGCAGGGCCTTGCGGTTATGGAATGGCTTTTGACAAGCGAGCAGGTGCAGGCAATAGCGCAGGAAAACGCCACAGGCTATCTGTTCCTGTTCCCGCGTGGCTTTGATGAGGCTGCTGCCGATGCAGATAAAATCTGGCTTAACAGCAGCTATCTGGAGCCTGATAAGCAGGACGGACTGACTAATAAGTGGCTGAGTAAGGTAAGATTCAGTAAATAGTGATTAGTGATTAGATTATAGTGATTTATGCTCTTGCTTGCTGTCCCGACAGCTTGGGTGAGGGCAGCAGGTTTTGGAGGTAAAGAATGAAAATAGGTATGGTCAGCCTCGGCTGTCCCAAAAATCTGGTAGATTCTGAAGTTATGCTGGGTATTATCAAGGATAAGCAGCTGGAGATTACCAATGATCCCGCAGATGCCGAACTGATTATTGTTAATACCTGCGGTTTTATCGAAAGTGCGAAGGAGGAATCCATTAGCACAATTTTACAAATGGCGCAATACAAGGAGGAGGGCAGCTGCAAGTATCTGATTATGACAGGCTGCCTCGGCCAGCGTTATGCAGATGAGCTTTTCGAAAGCATGCCTGAGGTTGACGCTATCGTCGGCACCGACAGCTTCACCGATATCGGCTGGGTTATCGACCAGGTGCTGGCAGGCAAGCGCGTAAAGCATTTGCAGAAGCTGGAAAGCAAAAATGTGCAGGCTCCGCCCAGAATGCTGACTACGCCTGATTACATGGCGTATCTGAAAATTGCCGAGGGCTGCGACAACTGCTGCTCCTACTGCATTATTCCGCAGCTGCGCGGTCCCTACACCAGCCGTCCTTATGATGAGGTTATGGCTGAGGCAAGAAGTCTTGCTGCTCACGGCGTCAAGGAGCTGATTGTAGTTGCGCAGGACACCACCCGCTACGGCGAGGACCTCACCGGCAAGCTGCTTTTGCCGCAGCTGCTGCGTGACCTCAACGAGCTGGAGGGCATTAAGTGGATTCGCGTTATGTACCTGTATCCCAACAACTTTACGGACGATTTGATTGCAGCCTTCGCCGAATGCGACAAGGTGTGCAAGTATATTGATATTCCTCTGCAGCATGCCAGCGACAGACTGCTGGACAGCATGAACCGTTACGATACACGTGCGCAGGTAGAGGAGCTTCTGGCCAAGCTGCGTGAGCGTATTCCGGGAATTACTATCCGCACTACCTTTATCGTGGGCTTCCCCGGTGAAACCGACGAGGATTTTGCGGAGCTGATGGACTTTGTTGAAAAGCAGCGCTTTGAAAACGCAGGCGTGTTCCAGTATTCCCAAGAGGATGGTACTGTGGCCGGCGCTATGGAAAACCAGATTGAGCCTGAGGTTAAGGAAAACCGCTATCATGAGCTGATGGCGCTGCAGGCAGGAATTTCCGAAGAAATCCATCAGGAGCGCGAGGATGAGGAGCTGGACGTTATCGTCGAAGGCTTTGATGAAGAAAACCCCGCTCTGGCTGTAGGCCGTTCCTACCACGAGGCACCCGATATCGACGGCAACATCTTTATCGAAAATGCCGCCGAGCTGGAGGTAGGCCAGATGGTAAGAGTGCGTATTCTGCAAGGCTTTACCTATGAAATGGTGGCAGAGCTGGTTTAAGAGCGTTGCTGTAAAAGTCAAAATAACCGGTGAGAGGGTGACAGCAGATGAAGGTTGAAATCATTACTACCGGGACGGAGCTGCTGCTGGGTGAAATTTTAAACACCAATGTGCAGTATTTATCCCGCAAGCTGAACAATATAGGCTTTGATGTTTTATATCACACTACGGTCGGAGATAATCCGGAGCGTATGCGCGCAGTGCTGGAGCAGGCCATGCAGCGCGCCGATATCATCATTACCAGCGGCGGTCTGGGGCCGACGCGCGGTGATATTACCAAGGAGATGGTGATGGAGGTTTGTCATACCGAAGGCTATCTCGATTTGGATACATGGGGACGCATAGATGCATATTTTGCCAAGAAGGGACTTTGCCCCTCGCAAAATAACGAAAAGCAGGCGTATGTTCCCATCGGGGCCGAGGTACTGCAGAACGATGTGGGTACTGCTCCCGGACTGTGGCTGGAATATAAGGACAAAATCTTCATTATGCTGCCCGGACCTCCGAGCGAGCTTACGGATGTGTGCGAAAAGCAGCTGCTGCCGCGTATGCTGCAGCGCTTCAGCAAGCACGGCATTATTATGTCGCGTACCCTGCATCTGCGCGGTATCGGCGAATCAATGGTAGCGTCTAAGCTCGACGAGCTGATTATGGCGCAGACGAATCCGACGATTGCGCTTTATGCCCGCTACGGTGAAATTCTCATCAGGCTTACGGCGAAGGCTGCCAATGATAAAGAGGCAGTCAAGCTGCTCGACGCTATAGAAGCCAAGGTACGCAAGAGCGTTGATAATTATATATACGGTGTGGATGATGCCACGCTGGCGGCCTGCTTAGGGCAAGAGCTGCTGAAGCAGGGCAAAACTATTGCCTTTGCGGAATCCTGCAGCGGCGGTCTTGCCAGCAGCCTGGTTACAGATGTGCCGGGCAGCAGTGAATATCTGCTGGGAAGCATCGTCAGCTACACTAATATGGCCAAGCAGAAGCTGCTTAATGTGCAGGCAGGTACGCTGGCCAAATACGGCGCTGTCAGCCGCGAAACCGCCTGCGAAATGGCGCTGGGCGTGCGCAAGCAGCTGGGCAGCGATTACGGTGTGAGCATTACGGGCAACGCCGGACCGGGAGCCAGCGAGGGCAAGCCGGTAGGCCTTGTATATATTGCCGTTGCTACTGACGACGTTGTATATTGTCAGGAGCACCGTTTCATGTCGACACGAACAGAAAATAAGCTGAGAATAGCTCAGACAGCTATTTCCATGGCTATTGATAAATTATTAGAAGAAAAAAACAATATGGAGGATAAACATTAATGACCATTCAAAAAGAGATGTTCGGCAACTTAGAGCTGGACAAAAAAATTGTAACCGCCCTGACTGACATGGGCTTCGAAGAGCCTTCTCCGATTCAGGCCGCTACTATTCCCCTGGTGCTCGAAGGTAACGACGTTATCGGCCAGGCACAGACCGGTACCGGCAAAACCGCTGCCTTCGGTATTCCTCTGGTGCAGGCAATTACCGACTTCAAGCATATTCAGGCGCTGATTATGACTCCGACCCGTGAGCTGGCTATTCAGGTTGCGGAAGAAGTAGGCAAAATC
>ULXO01007958.1_pt1 | contig 12160 bp, 9 predicted proteins | sample 1961391 | NCBI WGS metagenome assembly ULXO01 (sample SAMEA4835841, study PRJEB28245) | human gut metagenome | biome: gut microbiome; material: fecal sample | place: Denmark | collected 2008 | reverse complement strand
CTTCCAACAGCTGCATACTCCAATCCGAGACAGAGTTACCAGTCCATTCTGTACGTTCATTCTCGGCCAATTGCAATGTATAAGCATCCATAATATCAGGACGATGTGATGGAGTATTCCACTGCATACTAAAATTATAAGTAACTGTAGGTCTTTGTTCTTTTTGACCTGACTTAGTGGTAACCAACATTACACCATATGTAGCGCGAGCACCATAAATGGCAGCTGAAGCTGCATCCTTCAATAAAGAAATGCTCTCAATATCATTAGGATTCAACATGTTAAGATAAGTAGCATCCATTTGTATACCATCAACCAAAATCAAAGGGCTACCTTCATCAACCTGCCATTTGCCATTTGAATCCTGGCTCATTGAAGTACCCCCACGAACATTAAAAGAAGGAACAGCCCCAGGGGAAGCGCTTGTTGCTGAAACGTTCAAATTAGGAAGTACGCCTTGCAAAGCCTGACCAATATTTGCAACTGGTTTATTTGCAAGAGCTTCACTGGAAACAGAAGCTACAGCACCAGTTAAATTTACCTTTTTCTGAGTACCAAAACCAACTACAACTACTTCATCCAGCGTTTTAGAATCTTCCACCAAACAAACTTCAGTTTTAGTTCCTGCCTTTATAGTCTGTGGAACATAGCCAATATAAGAGACTAAAATACTTGCACCTTTAGAAACACTCAATTGATAATTACCATCAATATCTGTAATTACACCATTAACTGTACCTTTTTCTACAACATTTGCTCCAATTATCGGCTCACCTGTAGCATCGACAACTTTTCCTTTAACTGTCACCTTACTACCTTGTGTTTCTGTATTCTTCTTATTGTTAGGAAACAATACGATTTGAGAATTTGTTATCTCAAAACCGATTCCAACCGGATTCAACATTTTATCCATAGCCTTACGAACAGTTTCATTCTGTACGGAAAGGCTAACTTTAACCTTAATATTGACTTCAGTGGGATTATAAAAAAATGTATAGCCACTGGCTTTCTCTACTTTCGGCATAGCCTCTGATAGAGGAATATTTGAGAAAGAAAGGGAAAAACGCTTTTCTGTTTGAGCCATTAGAAAGGTTGTACAAAAAAGCATTAAAATAAATGCAGAATATTTCTTTAAATTCATATTTTTGTAGATTATAAAGTTAACTAGTGGGGAATAAATGCCCAGAACGACCAAATTCTTTATTCATTCCTCCGGTTAATAATTAATTTAACTCACGTAGAAGAGAGGCTGTCTCAAAATGATTTTTGAGATGGCCTTTTTTATATCATCAATGTTTCATAGGCATTATATTTTTAAGGGTTAGTACTAGATATTTCTTTTATGGTTAACACATTATGTTCATCGAAATTGTATTCTAACGGATTCAAGCGTGCCATAATACGTACAATTTCCTCTAATGTTTCATGACGTAAAGTAAAACTATAAATATATTTATCAGACAAAGATGGAGACAGATTAATCTTCACACTATACCACTTAGAAAGAAACCGACAAATGTATCCTAAAGGTTTTCCTTTGAATATAATCTTATCATTAGCCCACGAACTCATAAAGTGAACATCTCCTCTTTCAATTGACAGAGCATTGTTCAGCTTATTAAATGTTGCCATTTCACCCGGTTGCATAAGACGATGCTCTTTAGATGTCTCCAATGATACAGAGCCTTCCACGAGCCCCACATATGTATTAGCAGAGTCAGGATGCGAAGTTACATTAAACTTTGTTCCATGTACAACCACTTTCATACCTTCAGTCTCCACTACGAAAGGATGATCTTTATCATGCTTAATATCAAAATATGCTTCACCCAAGAGATTGACCAAACGTGAATTATCATTAAAGTCAGTATTTAAGGAAAGAGAAGTATTGGTATGCAAACACACTTGAGTACCATCTGACAAATAAACTTTTGACTTACCACTCAAGTTGGTATAAACCTGAGTGCCCGATTCCGGGCGACCCAAATTTATACCTATATATAATGTACAAGAGAGAGCTATAAGCAAAAAAACAGAAGCAACAGCAGCATAGCGTTTGAAAGATACAGAACGAGTCTTATGAACAGAAGGTTCAGCTTTTACCTCTGTAGTCTTCATTCGTTTCGATAATTCTTTCCAATAATAATTTGTATCGGGAGTGTAATTAATAGCATTTTCCTGTACCTTTTGCCACAAAGTTTGTAACTCCTCAAAAATTACCCCATGGTTATCCTCAGCCAACCACACGGTCAAGTCGTGTTCTTCTTCAGCTGTAATATCGTGTTTCAGCTTTTGAATAATTAGATTCCAGGGTATTTCTTTTTTCATTTCGTATGTCTTTTTAGCTTTTTACAACCGTATGACACATCAAAATGAAATAACCCTTATTCAAAAAAGAGTTTTTTTTAAAAAAGATAGATATATTTTTCGTCCAAGAAGTTCTTTATTAATTTTAAAGCTTTAGTTATCTGAGCTTCTACCGTTTTTATTGAGATTTGCATTTTTTCTGCTATTTCTCTATTTGAGAGGTTTTCATGCCGACTATATTGAAAAACCTCCCGACATTTATCGGGTAATGCACAAATAGCCTCCATAATAAGATGTTGCAATTCCTCCATTTCAAGAGCCGAGATATCTTCATCTCTTATTTCCTCTTCCACTTCTTCAAGACGAAGCATTGAACGATTGTCACGCAGATAATTTAAGCACCGGTTGCGGGCTGCCTGAAAAAGGTATGCTTTAAACGAAAGAGTAATATTTATTTCATTTCTATGTTCCCAAATATGAACGAAAAGCTCTAATATAAGCTCTTCAGCATCTTGGGTATCTGATACATAGACATGCGCAAAACGACATAACGATGCAAAATAAGTATCAAATAAATACTTAAACGCTTGCTCATTACCGCTTTGAATGAGTTTCAATAACAATATATCGTCATTAATGCTCATAAAATAATTATTGAACGCAAAGATAGGAATTAAATAAGAGAAAGCCGCCTGAAAGATAATACTTATCTCACAAACGGCTCTTATTATTATACCTTAAACTAGATTACAACCGAATTGCTTTCATAATCTTCTCCAAGGCTCCGGAATTATTCTTCACATAATCTCCGGCTGCATTTCCCGCCTGCTGCAAATAGCTGTTATCAGTCAGAAATCTATCCATCAAACGTTTAAATTCCTCATAATCATTGATTTCAAACCCACCCTTCTTTTCTAAAAGATGTTGAGCCTCACGGAATTTCTTATTGTTCGGACCAAAAATAACCGGAATGCCGTACACAGCTGCCTCAAGCACATTATGAATACCAACTCCGAATCCTCCACCGATATACGAAATTTCCCCATAACGGTAAATGGATGAAAGCAACCCATAACAATCAATAATCAGGCAATCGGCTTTCGATACATTTTCTGCTGTTGCCTCTGTATAACGGACACAAGGACGCTTTACCTTCTCCATGATTTCTTTCAAATGGCTGTCACTCACCACATGAGGGGCTATGACCAACTTCATTTCGGGGTGTTCATTAAAGTACCTGATAAAAATATCTTCATCAGGTCCCCACGAACTACCGGCAACAAAAGTCTTAGAATTTCCTTTAAATGCTTTTACCAAAGGGAGATCCTTGGCAACAGTGCAAATATCCAATACCCGATCAAAACGAGTATCACCTACAATCGTTACATCAGTAACACCGATACTTGCCAACAGTTTTTCAGAGACTTCATTCTGCACAAATAAATGTGAAAAAGTCTTCAGCACTTTACGGTAATCCTTACCATACCAACGGAAAAAAATCTGATTCGGGCGGAATATAGACGAAACACTATAAACCGGAATACCTTTCTTATAAAGTGTATTCAAATAATTCTGCCAAAATTCATACTTTATAAAGAATACCATACAGGGATTCACCATCTCGATAAAACGCCTCACATTACGAGGTGTATCAAAGGGCAGATAACACACAATATCAGCCCCTTGATAGTTTTTTCTCACTTCATACCCTGAAGGAGAAAAAAAAGTCTGCAATATTCTATACTCAGGGTGCTCCTTACGAATACGCTCAATTAATGGACGTCCTTGTTCAAACTCGCCCAAAGATGCTGCATGAAACCAGATATAACGGGCATTCCGGTCGATCTTGTCACGCAGGATATCAAATACCTCCCGATGACCTTTCACCATCTTGGCAGGCTTGGAGCTGAACAATGCAGCCAGCTTAACCCCGAATAGATAAATATAGATGACTAGATTATAAATCATGATTCACGGTATTACTTGAGCACTTCCACAGCCCGGCGAATGCGTCTCAATGTTTCTTCTTTTCCTAAAACAGCAGAAATATCAAACATGTGCGGCCCTTTGCCCTCGCCTACCAATGTCAAACGGAAGGCATTCATGATATTGCCCAAATGATAACCTTTATCTTCTATCCATTTCATTACTACCTTTTCCTGATTCTCCAATGAGAAATCATCCAATGCTTCCAATACATCGGCAAGCTCCAACATACGCTCGGGAGAGTCTTCTTTCCAGCGTTTCTTGGTAGTCTTCTCATCGTACTCCATCGGAGCGACAAAGAAGAACTTGCAGGTTCCCCACAAATCTTTAATGAAACTAACGCGGTCTTTCATCAATCCCACCACTGTTATCACTTTATCCATAGGAGCCTCTATGCCGTTTTCTTTCAGGACAGGCATAAACAAAGCCGCTATTTCAGCATTGTCTTTCTTCAATATATATTCGTGATTAAACCACTTCCCTTTTTCAAAATCAAATTTTGCACCGGCCTTACTGCAATGGCTTAAGTTAAACAATTGCACCAATTCATCCAATGACATGATTTCTTGGTCATTACCCGGATTCCATCCCAACAAAGCAAGGAAATTGATAACAGCTTCAGGCAAATATCCCGACTCGCGATATCCGGATGATACTTCTCCGGTTTTAGGATCATGCCATTCCAATGGGAATACGGGGAAACCAAGACGGTCACCGTCACGCTTACTCAGCTTTCCATTTCCATCCGGCTTCAACAATAACGGCAGGTGAGCGAATTCAGGCATCGTATCTTCCCAACCGAAAGCACGGTATAACAATACATGTAAAGGAGCAGAAGGCAACCATTCCTCTCCACGAATAACATGAGAGACTTCCATTAAATGATCATCCACGATATTTGCCAAATGATAAGTAGGCAACTCATCTGCAGATTTATATAATACTTTATCATCAAGAATGGACGAATTTATCACCACTTCACCACGAATAATATCATGTACATGAACATCTTCATTAGGTTCTATCTTAAAACGTACCACATACTGTTTTCCTTCTGCTACCAATGCATCAACTTCTTCTTTCGACATTGTCAAAGAGTTGCGCATGGTCATACGGGTTGAAGCATCATACTGAAAGTTAGGAATCTCCTTACGTTTCGCATCCAACTCTTCAGGAGTATCAAAAGCAATATAAGCTTTGTCGTTATCCAACAAGACTTGCACATATTTTTTATAAATATCGCGACGTTCAGACTGACGATACGGACCGAAATTACCACCAAAACTTACGCCTTCATCAAACGTAATCCCCAACCACTTGAACGATTCGATAATGTATTCTTCCGCTCCCGGAACAAAACGATTTGAATCGGTATCTTCTATACGGAAAATTAAATCTCCACCGTGCTGACGAGCAAACAGGTAGTTATACAAAGCAGTGCGCACACCACCAATATGCAACGCTCCCGTTGGACTCGGAGCAAAACGAACTCTTACTTTTCTTTCTGACATTGTTGTTTTATATAAAATACGCTGCAAAATTAATCTAAATTTCCCGATTTTTTCGTATTTTGCGCGCAAAAATATACGATTATGAAAAGTTTAAAGACCGGTAAACGGTTTTCATATAAAGATTTGCTGTATAAAAGCCTCATTTTCATTGCCACAGTGTCAGTTATAGTTTATTTTTTGCCCAATGAAGGCAAATTTAACTATCAATTTGACATCAACAAACCATGGAAGTACGGACTATTACAAGCATCGTTCGATTTCCCCATTTATAAAAATGACATGCAGGTGCAAAAAGAACAGGATAGTATTCTTGCTGACTTACCAGCCCTATTTCCATATAGAAAAGAATGTGGAAAAAGAGATGATTGAGAGACTGAGAGAAGACTATAACAAAACACTTCGCCATTCCTTGCCCGGCACAGATTATATAAGATATATAGAGCGCATGCTGAAAGAGATGTATAGAAATGGAATTATTGCCGGTAATGACCTCACCCGAATGGAAGAGGACAGCATCACTGCCATACGAACGGTAGAACAGAATACGGCCACAAGTCGGCCGGTCGGTCAGTTATATACTGTAAAAGATGCTTATGAATACCTGCTGAACGCCGATACCACCCATTACAAGAAGAAGGTTTTGCAGCAGTGCAACTTAAATAATTATATTACTCCAAATCTTATTTATGACGAAGCCAAATCTGAAGCAGCACAGAAAGACCTGCTATCCAATATTTCCTATGCGAACGGTTTTGTCTTAAACGGTCAAAAAATTATAGACCGCGGAGAAATTGTAAACGAACAGACCTACAATATATTAGAGTCTTTACGAAAAGAATGGGAAAAGCGCAGTGATTCTTTACAAGAGAAACGGCTGACACTGGCCGGACAAATACTTTATGTCGGCATCTTCCTGTTTTGCTTCATGGTCTATTTGGATTTGTTCCGTGCCGATTATTATGAGCGCAAAGGCAGTTTAAGTTTGCTTTTCGCACTGATAGTGCTATTTCCGGTTATCGCCTCCGTCATGGTATCGCAAAGTCTATCCAGTATTTATATCGTTCCTTTTGCGATGATACCGATTATAGTGCGTATCTTTCTTGACTCGCGAACGGCATTCATGGCTCACGTCACCATCATCCTGCTCTGTTCCATCACATTGCGTTTCCCTCATGAGTTTATTCTCTTGCAGGTGGTGGCAGGCATGGTATCTATCTATAGCTTACGCGAATTATCACAACGCTCGCAACTTCTGCGAACGGCTTTGGTAGTTTTTGCCAGTTATGCATTGTTGTATTTTGCTTTTGAGCTGATTCACGAAGATGATTTGACCAAGCTGAATACACGTATGTATATCTACTTTATGATAAATGGCATTCTACTGCTGTTTGCTTATCCGCTGCTGTTTATTTTGGAAAAGACTTTCGGCTTTACTTCCAATGTTACGCTGGTAGAGCTTTCCAATATCAACAACAGCTTGCTACGCGAGATGTCGGAGATAGCTCCGGGCACTTTCCAACACTCCCTTCAGATGGCTAATCTGGCAGCAGAAGCAGCCAATAAAATCGGTGCAAAAAGCCAGTTGGTTCGTACAGGAGCACTTTACCATGATATAGGTAAAATGGTAAACCCCGCCTTCTTCACCGAGAACCAGTCGGGAGTAAATCCGCATAAAAGCCTCAACTATGAACAAAGTGCGCAAGTTATCATCAGCCATATCACAGATGGCTTAAAGCTTGCCGAGAAACATAATCTGCCTAAAGTCATTAAAGACTTTATCAGCACGCATCATGGAAGAGGACTGACTAAGTACTTCTACATTTCCTATAAAAATGAGCATCCTGACGAAGAAGTGGATGCCGAAAAATTCCGTTATCCGGGTCCCAACCCATTCACCAAGGAGCAAGCCATCCTAATGATGGCCGACTCCGTAGAAGCAGCTTCACGAAGCCTGCCCGAATATACAGAAGAAAGTATAGGAACTTTAGTAGACAAAATCATCGACGCGCAAGTTGCAGAAGGATTTTTCAAAGAATGTCCTATCACTTTCAAAGATATCGCCTTAGTGAAAGCGCTGTTTAAGGAAAAACTGAAAACGATGTATCACACTCGAATCAGTTATCCTGAGTTGAAGAAATAGCACGAATACTTTCAAGCAGTCCGGCGCAAGCGTCTTCCAGAATATCCAATACATTCTCGAAACCTTGCGCCCCTCCATAATAAGGATCGGGTACATAATCCACCATCTTCACCCGACAATAGTCTGTCATCCGGCGGATTTTCTTCTCTGTTTCCAAATCAGGCGCCCGTTCTATCAAATCCTCTATATTGCGGTCGTCCATACCGATAATCATATCAAAGTGATAAAAATCATCTGTACAGACAGGACGGGAACGATGAGTCAGATTGTATCCCCGACGAGAAGCATGCATACGCATACGGCTATCAGGCAGTTCTCCTTGATGATAACTCAAGATACCGGCAGAATCAACTTCTATTTCTCTCTCCAGACCTTCTTTTCTAATTAAAGTACGCATAACTTCTTCTGCGGAAGAGGAACGGCAAATATTGCCGAGGCAAACAAAAAGTATTTTCTTCATATAGTTCTACAAACAAAGATATTCTTTAAACGATTTCACATCACGGTTCATAATCAGTGACTCCGGGAACTCGGTAAGTTGCAACAAGTCATACAAATAATCATATCGGGCAATATCAAATGAAATATGTGCATCGCTTCCCAGAATCACCGGCACCTCATATCGTTTACACAGCCGCAGGATAGAAAGGTTGTTCTCCCGGGCATTCGGCTTATTGCGCGTTGGTTTTAAAGAACTGTTATTTATCTCCAACAGGGTATGATGTTCTTTTGCCGCCAATACAATAGGCTCGAAATTTAATTCGGCCGTACCATCTCCGGGGTGACTGATAATATGAATAAAAGGATTACTGACTGCCTTCACCATCCCATGCGTATTTTCGTCTACCGTGCCATAACTATAGCATAAAGAATGAATACCGGCAATACGAATATCCAACATTCTCATACAGTTCTCATCCATATCAAGATTTCCCTCCCCGTCAAGAATGTTAATCTCTGCCCCCAATAACAATTCGATGCCGTACATCTGTCGGGGAACAACATGCAGATTTCTAAAATAAATGGGATTACAGCTTCCCGGAACACCGGGAGAATGCTCCGTTATTCCCAACAATTTCAAACCCTTGCCGGCAGCAGCCTGTGCCATCTCCTGTAAAGTACTGAATGCATGCCCGCTGGCAATGGTATGGGTATGCACATCTAATTCTATTTTCATAATTACTGTGGATCTACATCATAATATACTAATAGGGAACGAAAACGCTCGTCTTCAATAATTGCACGTTGCACGGCAAGCAAATAATCGCGCACTTTCGCTATCGAAGCGGTCTGTTCCACTTTAACCATAATCTTTTTAATAAATAAGGTTTGAATACGGGCTACCGGTGGTTTATCCGGTCCCAACACACGACTTCCCAAACCGGAACGAAGTTGTGCAGCCATTGCATCCGCCGCCATATCAAGCACATCTTCTTTCCGATGTTTCAGATAAACATAAATGAGACGGTAATAAGGCGGATACTTGAATATCTGCCGTTCTGCCGACTGGTCATAATAAAGTTGTTCATAATCATTCGATATCACCTGGCGAATCACCGGCAAGTCAGGAGACTTTGTCTGCAAAATCACCAACCCTTGCCTGTTCTTTCTTCCGGCACGTCCCGCCACCTGTGCCATCAGCTGGAAAGCACGCTCATGGCTGCGGAAGTCCGGGTAGTTCAACATCGTATCGGCATTCAGTATACCTACCACGCTGACATGGTCAAAGTCCAATCCCTTTGAAACCATCTGCGTACCAATCAATATATCTGTCTTACCCTGTTCAAAATCAGCGATTATCTTCTCGTATGCCGTTCGGGTTCGAGTAGTATCCAAATCCATCCGGGCAACTCTCGCTTCGGGAAAAATCAGTTTAATATCATCTTCAATACGTTCCGTTCCGAACCCCCGATTCATCAGTTCCACACTACCACAGGCAGGGCACGAACGGGGTACCTGATACGTATATCCGCAATAATGACAGGTCAGTTGGTTTAATCCCTTATGATAAGTAAGGCTCACATCACAATTCTTACACTTCGGAACCCAGCCGCAAGTATGACATTCTATCATCGGAGCAAAGCCACGACGATTTTGAAACAAAATCACCTGCTCTTTACGTTCCAATGCCTCTTTAATTTCTTTGACCAAGCGAGGAGAAAAAGGTCCCTGCATCCTTTTTTGATGAGCAAGTTCTTTAATATCCACCAATTCGATATGAGGAAGCTGAATATCTTGATAGCGTTCCTTCAATTCTACAAATCCGTATTTACCCGATATCGCATTGAAATAACTCTCCACACAGGGAGTGGCTGTACCTAAAAGAACTTTAGCACCAAACATCGATGCCAGCATAATAGACGAATTGCGGGCATGATAACGGGGAGCCGGGTCTTGTTGCTTATATGTATTTTCATGCTCTTCATCTACGATTACCAATCCCAAGTTCTTGAAAGGAAGAAAAATGGAAGAACGAACCCCCAATATCACATCATATTCTTCGTCTCCCAACTGCTTCTGCCAGATTTCCACACGTTCGGCATCCGGAAACTTAGAATGGTAAATGCCGAGACGATGGCCGAATACCCGCTTCAGACGTTCGGTTATCTGAGTAGTCAAAGCAATCTCCGGCAATAGATAGAGCACTTGTTTGCCCGCTTTCAGCACCTCTTGAATAAGATGAATATATATTTCGGTCTTGCCGCTGGAAGTTACTCCGTGCAGCAGACAGACATTCTTTTCTCTGAAACATTGGAGAACAGACTGATAGGCCTGTTGCTGTGCCGGGTTCAGCGGATTGATATCCGTTGTCTTCAGCATACCTTTATCCAGACGCCCTATTTCCTGATAATAGATTTCAAACACTCCTTTTTCTACCAGCCCGTTAAGAACGGCGGCAGAACCACCGGCCTTCTCCAATAAAGTTTTCTTAGTGACTTCCTTTAAGGTAGTTTCACGCGATACCCAACCGGAAAGCTCTATATATTTCATCAACAGTGCCAATTGTTTGGGAGCACGTCCCAAATCATTGAAAAGTTGCTGTAACCGGGCTTCATCCATACCGGAGTCTGCCAATTTTACACGCGCTTCCGTACGGGGTTTATAATTACGCTTTAATTCCTCCTTCACGTAAATAGCTTCCTTGTCAAGCAATGACTTAATGACCGGAAGAATATTTTTCATCCCGCTTGCCTTTTCCAGTTGGGTGACACATTGTTCTGTGTCATTACTCAACAAGTCTAATATTTTCTGTTCCTTTTCGGGAAGCGAAGCCGATGCTTCAAAGTCCGGGTTATACACCACCAAAGTCTCACTTTCCAACTTCATGCCGGACGGAATGGCAGCCTTATAAACATCTCCCAATGTACAGAGATAATAAGAAGCCAGCCACTCCCAAAATTCAAACTGTTTAGGCAGCAATACAGGAGTTGAGTCAAGCACCTCTTCTATATCCTTTGTCTCATAACCTTCGGGAGCTGCATAATGCACATTGGTGACAATAGCCGTATAGAATTTCTTCCGTCCAAACGGTACTACAACCCTACACCCTATCTGTACTTTCTCTTCCATTTCTGCCGGAAGCGAATAAGTGTACTGACCGGCAATAGGCAACGGCACTATGACATCTACATATTTTTTCATACCACAAAATTACAAAAAAGGAGACACTCAGTAAAGAATGCCTCCTTTTTATCTTTTATTAAATGAACTTGCTTAGAACAGATATGCAAGTGATACTTGCCAGGTATTGTTCTTAATCTTAATGACTTCTTCATTCGTGGTCTCGATAGTAGCCGTATGACTTAAAGCAAAGTTATAATTTACGCCTATCTGTATATGACGAATCAACTTCACACCCGCACCTACATTGAAAGTTGTATTATTCTTCTTCAACTCATAATCCATAAAGCCTTTTTTATTACCGATATTAAAGCCAAACTGCGGGCCGGCAGCAATATAAGCCCCAAACATACTTCCCAATCCAAATGACCATTTCAAATTCACAGGAATTTCAAACGTTTTCAGTTTAGCATCTGTATCATATCCTTTGGCAGCCAAATCTGTTTGTGAATACAAAGCAGCGATGTCAGCTCCCACCCCGATAATAGGCAATGTGAACTCAGCCATAGGACCAATAAACCAACCGGTCTGGTTATCACCTTTCAAGGCATCCTTTGAAAAGCTTGCTTTTGACAGGTTCAAACCACCCTTCACA
>ULXO01055927.1_pt1 | contig 12283 bp, 10 predicted proteins | sample 1961391 | NCBI WGS metagenome assembly ULXO01 (sample SAMEA4835841, study PRJEB28245) | human gut metagenome | biome: gut microbiome; material: fecal sample | place: Denmark | collected 2008 | reverse complement strand
CTAAAATAGATTGGCAAACCCTAAAGAACTTTGATTATCCGTAAAAAGCTGATATACACATGCATAGTCCTGCATGCTATATCAGCTTTTATTTTAGCCATTTAAGCTCATCACAGATTCATCCTCTTTAATTGTTCTTTTGCAAATTCATCCATTTTCTTTTTCAGTATTCTGTTTTCCGGTGTACAAAGCGCCGGGTCTGCTTCAAGCACCTCATCCACCATCTCAGATGCTTCCTTTAGCACATCGCTGTCCTGATACACATCCGCAAGTGCAAACGCAAGGTCTCCACTCTGCCTGATTCCAAAGAAATCCCCGGGACCTCTGAGCTTTAAATCCTCACTTGCTATATAAAAGCCATCATTTGATTTATTTAGTATCTCCAGACGTTTTTTTGATTTCTTTGAATTTGACGAATTGATGAAAATGCAATACGACTGTGCATCCCCCCTGCCTACGCGGCCTCTTAGCTGATGAAGCTGTGCAAGTCCAAACCTGTCTGCATTCTCTATCATCATGACAGTTGCATTGGGCACATTTACACCAACCTCCACGACTGTTGTGGACACAAGCACCTGCGACTCATTATTTGCAAAGCGCTGCATCACCTCATCCTTTGCCTTGCTCTTCATCCTGCCGTTAAGCACATCTACAGTGATATCCTTTGGCAGTGCCGCTTTAAGCACATTTGCATAGTCTGTGACATTTTCCCCTTCCGAGTTTTCGGTTTCCTCCACAAGAGGGCAAATAACATACGCCTGATGACCGGCTCTCACCTGCTCCTCGATGAAGCTGTAGGCCTTTGGCCTGAATGCCGTGCCAACCACACAGTTCTTGATTGGAAGCCTCTTTGCCGGCACCTCATTTATGACAGAGATATCCATATCACCGTATATGATTATTGCTAACGTACGCGGTATCGGAGTGGCACTCATCACAAGTATATGTGGCTTTCTCCCCTTATCCGAGAAGCTCTCTCTCTGCTTCACGCCAAATCTGTGCTGCTCATCTGTGATAACAAGCGACAGATTGGAAAAATCCGCTTTCTCCTGTATGAGCGCATGAGTGCCTATAATAAGCGCATTTTTCTCGTTTTCAAGGCACGCATAGGCTTCTCTTTTCTGCTTTGCCGTCATGGAGCCGGTAAGAAGCACAACAGGACTGTCAAGTCCAAACTGACCAACCAGTGAGCAAAACGTCTCATAATGCTGGTTTGCAAGCACCTCCGTCGGAGCCATAATAGCAGACTGATAGCCACATTTTGACGCCCACGCCATAAGAAGAAAAGCAACAATCGTCTTTCCTGAGCCCACATCGCCCTGAATAAGCCTCTGCATCACATAAGGACTTTTAATATCCAGCTTTATCTCATCTATCGTCTTCTTCTGCGCGCCTGTCAGCTCATACGGAAGCTTCTCAATCAGTCCGTCTATAAAAGCATCATCCGTAAACTCAAACTCATTTTTGTCCTTCTGCTGCTTTTTATTCTGATACCGCATGCCCATGATAAAGAGAAAAAACTCATCAAAAACAAGCCGTCTTCTTGCCTCCACAAGAGCGCCAAAGTCATCAGGGAAATGTATCTGCTTCATGGCATAATTATACTCGCAAAAGCCGTATCTGTGCCTTATATCCTTAGGCAGGTAATCTGACAGCAGTGTATCATGTGACAAAGTCTCCTTTATCGTCTTGACTATCAGATTGTTTGTCACACCGCTTGTCACGGAATACACAGGCTGCAGTGTATCGCGTATAGCCTCGTACTTTTGCACCTCATACACCACAGGCTGCTCCATGACATATCTGCCGCCCTTTGGCTTAATATGTCCGTAAAATATAAGATGTCTCCCCTGCACAAGCTGCGCCTTAAGATATGGCATACGGTACCATACCAGCTGTATCATATGCCCTGGCGAGCCGATATCCTGCAATGTAATCTGCATTCTCGCTGTATTTTTCACAACAGCTGCCTTTTTAATCACAGCATGGATGGCATAGGTGCTGCTTACGTTTACATTATTCAGTTCATCAATATCCGTTATTTCCGGAAACTTTACATAATCCCGGGGAAAATGAAGGAGTATATCACCAACGGTGTATACTCCCATTTTAGAAAATGCTTTTTGTGTTTTTTCCCCGATTCCCTTAACCGCGGTAATCGGTGAAGCTATATCCATATTTGCTCCTAAATATAATAAATATCATTTATATTCTTTAAAAGGCTTTACTCTACAGAAATAACATAATAGTAGATTGGCTGTCCGCCATCGTTGACCTCAACCTCTACATCAGGATATTTCTCTTCGATTGCTGCCGCAAGCTCATTAGCTGAGTCCTCATCAGAATCACTTCCGAAATAGATGCTGACAATCGCTGAATCCTCATCTACCATGGCATCTACCATCTCAAGTGTGGTAGCCATTAAGTCTGTTCCAACAGAAAGGATGCTCTTGTCTCCGATTCCCATGAAGTCGTTCTGCTTGATGGTTTTTCCGTCGATCTCAGTATCACGGACTGCATATGTCACCTGTCCTGTCTTGACATTTTCTATCTCAGCCATCATCTGCTCTTTATTCTCCTCGGCACTGTGATCAGGTATATAATTTACGAGTGCTGTGATACCCTGTGGGATAGTCTTTGTAGGGATAACAATAATCTGTTTATCCTCAACAAGGTCTACTGCCTGGTTTGCAGCCATGATGATATTCTTGTTGTTTGGCAGGATAAATACTGTCTTTGCATTTACATGCTCGATAGCGTTAAGCATATCCTCTGTGCTAGGGTTCATTGTCTGACCACCCTCTATGAGATAGTCCACTCCAAGGCCTCTAAACACTTCATTCATGCCTTCTCCGATTGAAACAGATACAAAGCCCATTTCCTTTGCAGGCATGTTATTTGTCTTTTCATCAGCCTGAGCAGCTTCATAAGCCTCTTCCTCAGCCTTCTGCTGTGCTGCAAGCTTCTGTGAATCCTTGATGAGCTTTTCCTGATGCTCCTCACGCATATTGTCGATCTTTATCTTGCTGAGTGAGCCGAAGGTAAGTGCCTTCTGCAGTGCAAGTCCAGGGTCGTTTGTATGTACGTGAGTCTTTACGATCTCATCGTCAGCTACAACGACTATAGAGTCACCGATTGACTCAAGGAATGCCTTGTATGCGTGCTCCTCATTGTCTGACATTGGCGCATTGAGTACAATAATAAACTCTGTGCAGTAACCAAACTTAATCTCTGCCTCTGTCTCAGCCGAAATCTTTGCAGGAGCTGCTCCTGTTGGTACGCCCTCAATTGTATAATCAATCTCCTTGCCGATAAGAGCATCATATGCTCCCTTTAATACCTGGACAAGTCCCTGTCCGCCTGAATCAACAACACCTGCCTGCTTTAATACTGGAAGCATCTCCGGTGTCTGGTCAAGCACATACTCAGCCTGCTTTATAACCTCTTCAACAAATGTGACAACATCCTCTGTTTCGTCTGACAGCTCCAGAGCCTTTTCTGCTGCGCCCTTTGCCACTGTAAGGATAGTTCCCTCCTTTGGCTTCATAACTGCCTTGTAAGCTGTCTCAACCGCCTTCTGGCATGCCTCACAAAGAATAGTGACATCTATCTCATCGTATTCCTTTATAACCTTGCAGAAGCCTCTGAAAAGCTGTGATAAGATAACACCCGAGTTTCCTCTGGCACCTCTTAAAGAGCCTGATGAAATAGCCTTTGCAAGCTCTGCCATGGTAGGCTCTGTGAGCGAGCTGACCTCCTTGGCCGCAGACATGATTGTCATTGTCATATTTGTTCCGGTATCACCATCCGGTACCGGGAATACATTCAGCTCATTTATCCAGTCTTTCTTTGAATCAAGATTCTTGGCTCCCGCAAGAAACATCCTTGCAAGGAGCTTTGAATTAATGCTTGTGATCTCCACTTTTTGTAGTCCTCCTTAATCAATTACCCTTACGCCCTCAACGTAAATATTGATCTTTGCAATTTTCATTCCTGTAAATGACTCAACCTTGTACTTAACCGTCTCGATAAGATTGTCCGAAACAGTGCCGATTGAAATACCATACGCTACTATTACATGGAAATCAATCGTAATTTCGTTGTTCTCATCTACCTTTACATTTATTCCATGGTTCAGGTAATCTCTCTTTAAAAGCTTTACAAGACCATCCTTCATGTTGACCGCTGCCATGCCTACTATTCCAAAGCACTCTACAGCTACAGAGCCTGCATAGGTTGCAATAACATCTGTATCAATTAAAATTTGTCCATATTGGGTATCCATCTGTCCCTTCATAATATATACCTCCATCATATTGTGACGTAGCTAATGTTATTATACCTTTTTTTTCACAAAAAGCAAATATTTTTATATTTTATCCTTGCATTCTTTATTTTAATCTGATAGAATACATTTGTTGTGAGCTTAAGAGTATGGTAAGCTTAGTGAAATGCAAGGAGGTGCAATATCATGGCAAAATGTGCAATTTGTGAAAAAGGTGTTCATTATGGAAATAATGTCAGCCATTCTCATAGAAGATCAAATCATGTTTGGAAGTCAAACATTAAGAAGGTTTCTTGCAAGGTCAATGGAGTTCCACAGAAGTTATATGTATGTACTTCATGTTTAAGATCTGGCAAAGTTGAGAGAGCTTAGTCTTTATTTTTGAATCTTTTGAATTTTAAAGGACATCCGTTAGGATGTCCTTTTTATTTGCTCTCATATATGATATTAATCCTGCTTATCGTCCTCTTTATCGTCTACCTTTACATCGTCGAGATTAAGGTCATCATTTTTCCCCTTTGAGAAACGGCTTACAATGTCCGGCACCATATCAAGTATCTTGGTCATGCCGTCCTGATTCTTTACATTGACAAGCTTTGTCTGTCCATTCTGGATAACGAGCACTGCACTTGGCTGAATCTTTCCGCCCATACCGCCGGCTCCGTTATTTTTCTTTTCTGCCGAAAATGCTCCTGCTGCCACTCCAAACGACACATCCACAAGCGGAAGTATGATTGTATCCCCTATATGAATCGCATCACCGACCACCGTCTTTGTAGTGATAAAGCTGTCCATCCCCTTGAAAAGTGACTCTACTGTGTTATTGAAACTATTATCTGCCATAATATCTTCCTCCTATCTGCTTATCCTATTATATAATCTGCGGCAGTTTTTATCAAATAAAATTCTAAGTGTTGCCGCTAAAATACTTATTACTATCACATGCCCCTTTATATCAAAGCTGCCCTTTGCATACGGCTTTTCACTCTCGAAATCGGGTGTAATCCGCCATCTGTTTGTATAGCCGACAGGAAAACATGCTAAAATACCCAATGAAATGCCTGTTGTATCCGGCGAGCCGGTTGAATATAACATTGTAAGCTTAAGCCTCCTTGGGCATATTCTTTTAAGAATGATAAAAAGCTCTTTTTTCAGATGTGAAAAAGCGGCTTTATTTCTCTCATCACTGTATTCTCTTTTTAGCTTATAGATACAGTTTTTTATTTTATCTGACTTATCTTTAAATTGTTTTTTATGTGGCTTTTTGCTTCGCTTTTTATGCGTTTTTCCATCCGTGATATGTTCTGACTCATCTGCCGGAATTTCAGGCTTATTTCCGGTATTTTCACTGACTTTATCTTCCTCTTTGGCATCATCATCCATTGAGTCAATATACAAAATTTCATAATTATCAGCCACTGAATCAGGCTCAGCGGCCTCTTCATCATATTCATCAGCTTCATAATCTTCATACTCAGAGTCAGAATCATCAAACAGCTTCTTCTTCACAAAGACAAGCCTTATATATCCGTCAGTTTCATCCGCATACTCTATATGCAGTGCAAACAAATGAAAAAGCCACGACGCATGCGCTTTTGCTCTTATGTCTGTATTGTCAAAGCTTCCGACAGCCCTGTACTTGACCGGCACAAACAGTACGCAAAGCAGCGCTGTAAGTATAAGAGCAAGCACTACAAGGAGTATGATGCCTATGACCTTTAAAATCGTAAATATCATCTATCTATTTCCTCCGTCTGCTCTTTAAATAGCTCTTCACATCAGTTTTACCTGTATTTTCGTATGTCTCCTTAACAATATCACAGGCCAGCAAAAGTGCCTCATCATAATTACCCGCTACTGCGATTATGTGCAGATTCTTCTTAGGATATCCCTTTTGCAGCAATTCTCTTGTCGGAATGATATCCAAAAGGTTTTCCTCATTTGACGGAAACGTGATGATGTATGTGTGAAGCATGCCGGCATTATGCTCTATCTTCCACTTGATTTTCTTTATCTTTCCGGTAACAGACTCTCCTACAAATAAATCCTCATACCATTTCATTCCAAAACCTCAAAAAGCAGTTTTTAAAACTGCTTTTTAATAATACTAATAATACTTGTGTGTCCCCCATAAGTTGCTTTTCTTTAAATCCAGGTACTCATTGTAAGCCTTCTCAAGTATCTGCTTCTCATTTGCAAACTTGAGCAGATGATATGCCTCGTGATACTTATAAAACCCTGAATCCATGAAATACTCTTCTCTTTGCGGTTTACTATAATAACTTTCGCCCATCATAAGATACCAGTGTACATCCTTTTCCACTGTATCATGTGGCACGGTAAAAGAATAGTGGCTCTTACCCACGTATTGGATTATCGTTGCACTGGCACCAGTCTCCTCTTTCACTTCACGGATTGCAGTGTCCTTGTACTCTTCATCAGATTCCACAGTTCCCTTGGGCAGTACCCACCCCTCGTACCTGTTCCTGTAGTTCTTGTATAAGAGTAATATTTTGCCACGAAAGATTACCACACCGCCACAGCTCGTTGCTTCTATCATTGCCATTCCTCCAAGTGTGGTTTAAACGCTATCTGTCAGTTCAAGTGAAATATGAACGATAACGTCTGTCATTACACTTAAGTATAACCTACTTCTAAAAAAAGTGCAACAAGCCTATTCATTGAAATATTTATCAAATACCTTTTTTGCCACCGGCACCGCATATGTACTTCCGGCACCCGAATCCTCCACAACTACTGCGATTGCCAGATCATTGTAGCCATCCTTTTTTCCATAGCCCACAAACCAGGCATTGGTCTGATCTGTAGAATCTGATACCTGGGCAGTTCCGGTCTTTCCAAAGGCCTCATAGCTCTGATCGCTTAGCTTTGCGCCTGTTCCATCAGATACCACTGCTGCCATAAGATTCTGAAGAAAAGCTGCCTGATTCTTTGACATAATCTGCTTGTATGAAGCCGGTTTATTCTGCTCCACAAGCGCCCCGCTCGCATTTTCCGTATGGTCTACCAGATATGGCCTCATCAGATTTCCATCATTGCAGATTGCACCGGCAATCATGCACATGTGAAGCGGTGAAACAAGCGTGTTTCCCTGACCTATCGTGGTCTGCATGGTCAGAGCTGACGAAGCATTGTTATCCAATGCAAACTTACTCTTTTTTGAATCAAAGGCTATGGGCAGATTCTTATTGAAAAGCATATCGTCACACAAGGTATTAAGCTTATTGTTGTCCACCAAAAGACCTATATTGGAAAAGGACGAGTTGCATGACTTTGCAAACGACTTTGTTAAATCCTCCTGTCCGTGTGATTTATTGCCGGCGCAGTGGATTGTAAAGCCGTCCTTTGTAATACTGCCGTCACAATCAAAGCTGTAGTCGTTGTATGTAGACGGATTTTCGTTATAATACTCAAGTGCTGTAAAAATCTTAAACACTGAGCCCGGAGCATACTGTCCCTGTGTTGCCCTGTTGTAAAGAGAAGTGCTGCCCTCACCGTTTACGCTCTCCCAGTCACTTGCGATGGTATTTGGATCATAATCAGGCTTTGACACCATAACTGCAATCTTTCCTGTCTTCGGCTCAATTGCAATGACAGCACCTTCATGGTCGTCAAGTGCATTGTATGCAGCCGCCTGTGCTTCGTAATCCAGTGTGGTTATGACATTATCACCGGTATTTTTCTTGCCGCTTATATCATTTACTATCTGGTCAAGGAAAAACTCATGTGAGCGAAGCAATGAGAAATTTTCCTGCTTTTCAAGCCCGGCTTTACCATTTACAGCAAAGCCCGCCACATGCGCAAACATCCTGCCGTCAGGGTATTCCCTTGTCTCAGACGCATCTGAACCTACCTTTGTCCGTGCTATGACATGTCCATCCTTAGTCTGTATCTCGCCCCTCACTACGTTCTTAGAGAAAAGATCCTGCAGCGAATTGTATGGACTGTTGATGAATTCATCGCTTTTTACAAATTGGAAATATAAGAAATAACCTATCAATCCAACAAAAACTATAAGGAAAAAATATGTAACAACCGCATACTCTCTATTTCTGTGTCTTCGTGCTGTTTTTGCTGCCTGCTGCTGGTTTTCTCCTTCTCTGTTGACTTCCCTGCGCGCCCGGCTCTTTAGCTGTCTGCTTTTGTCTGTTTTTTGTCTCATGGTCCTTTCGTCTCTTGTCATCTATATTTCTCCTTTTTTCAGGGGCTGCCTGCATAATATACATGCCCTGTATCATTCCAAAAATAATCATCGTAGATAGAAGCGAGCTGCCACCGTAACTCACAAGCGGCAGCGTCACACCGGTCATCGGTATAAACTTGGTTGAGCCGCCGACAGTTAAAAGCACCTGAAGCGCATACACACTGCCAAGTCCCAGCGCCACATACTTGTAAAATGCATCCTTCATCTGCATGGAAAGATTAAATATCATAAGAAAGCAGCTGACACAAACCATAATGAGGCAGACAGCAAATATACCACCCATCTCCTCTGAGATAGCCGCTATGATAAAGTCCTTTGACACAATAGGTATCTTATTCGGCAGTCCCTGTCCCAGTCCAAAGCCAAACAGTCCGCCTGTACCTATGGCAAAAAGCGACTGGCACACCTGATAGCCGGCCTTATCTATGACAGAAAGAGGATCAAGCCATGCAACAATTCTGTTCTTCACATGTGAAAACAGATGATATCCTGCGTACATTCCAAGCCCAACAAACGCGAGTCCTCCGGCAAAAATATAAAACCTTTTTGTCGCAACATAAATCATGACCAGATATGTAAAGAAATATAAAAGCGCTCCACCGAGGTCGTTTGATGCAACAAGTATCAGCACAAACACTGCCGATACGCCGCTTGTTATGGCAAGCTGCTTTAAATCAGTTGATTTATACAACATGGATGCTATAAAAAACACAAAAAGTATCTTTACAAACTCAGACGGCTGAATTGAAACAGGACCAAATGTCAAAGAAAGCTTTGCTCCTCTGCTCGCCACTCCTACCACAAGCACTGACAAAAGACCAAGTATTCCCACACCGGCATATGTCCATGTCAATTTTCGAAACATCGTACCTTTTTGCATGATAAGCGGTATTAAAAACGCAAATATTGTTCCGGCAAGTACAAAAACAAACTGCCTTAATGCCTTGTCGAACGAAATTCTTGTTAAAATAATCATGCTTATGCAAAGCATCATCACCATGTTGTTTAGCACAAGCTCTGAGGCATTCTTATAAAACTTATGATAAATCAAATAAATTGATTCAAAAAGCACAAGCTGTGCTATATAAAATCCTATTATCTTTGTATCCATTGTCGTGACAAAGAGCACCAAAAAACCATCTAAATGAATCAGAAACATATACAATCTCTGCAGATTATATATATGCCTCTGCTTTTTCGGCTTGTCGGGATACTTGAATAAATGAAAGCATAAAAAAGTATATATGAGAAAAAGTATTATCATAATATACTTGGAAAGCTGTACTATCAGATGTACCATGTTATTCTACTCCTCTTTTATAATGTCCGTTTGTATATTCAGCTACCTTATCATCCATAACCGCCTTAATCTGCTTTGGAGTCTCGATTGTAAAGCTGTATCTAAAACTTCTGATACCTGCCTCCTTAAGCTTACCTATATTCTTTGTGAGCATGGTAGGCAGTGAATTATATATTGTATTATAGCACTCCTTACAGTTGTTACAAACTGCAAAGGATTTATTGTATCTGTCCTTTAAGTATATAAGCTTTTGCTTTTTATCACAGCCCTTTGTGTTTTTGTGCACACAATTGGCGGTGGTCATAAGCGGATAATATCCATAGACTATCATCTGCGAGCCTATATTGTTTCTATGCATAATCTCCTTTGAATTGAGTTCAAGCGGCACTGTGTCACCACTTACTCCGTGCTCAAAAAATGCACTCTTTGAAACATCATTAAAGGTATACATATTGTGGTCTAAAATAACTTTTTTTCCTGTAAACAAATTTTCTGTCAGATAAAGCTCCTCATAGTTTTTCACCACAAACCCCTCGAAGCTTACATTATCAAGCTCTTTTGCGATAGATACAAAATAATCAGATGAATCTGCCCTTAATATCGTAGGCAGCATGAGATACACTTTTTTATTTCGCTTTGTAAGGCATTTCACATCATCTGTAAACTGCTGTATAAGAGTATTCCTGTCATACATGTCAAAATCCAGATAAAATACGTCAAAACAGTCATAGCTAATAAGTGTATCAAGCTGCGCGCGTGTCATACACGAGCATATGGCAGTGTAATCCTTTGCATTTACAGCTCCATCTTCATGTGCTGCGTCGCTTTTTACGACATGTTCAGGGAGCTCACACATACTTGATATATCAGCATATCGTGCGTCATCCCTGTAATACTTTTTCAACAGCTTATCACAAAGCCCTGAAATTGCATCACGCCGCAGCTTATTTAGTGCTCCGTTTGGCACAAAGACGTTTTCTCCGATTTGAGCTTTAATATGTGAAAACTCAAAGTCTGTATCACCGGTTTTGTTTATCCTATCGATAGCGGCTTTTTTATCAAGCGGTGCCTTAAGTGCGGCGCTGACAGGTTCTATTGATGCTTTGTATGTCACATCACCTCTTTTTACAGTGAGGCTTCCGGGCTCGCCCTCTCTTAAAACAAGCTCTCCCTCTATCGAAAGCTTTCTTTTTTCAGGCGAAGGCTCTGTAGCATTTGAAACGAAATTAGGCTTCACATAAGTCACCATATCAGAGCCATTGTGGTCGAAATAATACCTGTCAGTGAAACCACAGCGGTTTCCAAGTGCCTTTATCCTGTCATAATCTGCATCGGTAACAGGCTTCATACTGTCGATATAGCTTCTGTAGTATTTTACCACTCCGCATGCATACTCAAGCTGCTTCATACGTCCCTCAATCTTGAGCGAATAAACACCTGCATCATGCAGCTTGTCAAGAGCCTTTATACCACACATATCCTTAAGGCTTAAAATGTATTCATCCTTTTTGCCCTCCACGGTATACGGCAGTCTGCACGGCTGTGCACAGCGGCCTCTGTTTCCGCTTCTACCACCTAAAATACTGCTGAAAAGGCACTGTCCTGAATACGAATAGCACAATGCTCCGTGCACAAAGGCTTCAAGCTCCATGCCGGTTTCCTCATGTATGCGCTTCATCTCGGCAAGAGAAACCTCCCTTGCCATGACCACACGCGTCACTCCAAACTGTGAAAGAAAACGCACTCCGTCTGCTCCCGTTACCGTCATCTGTGTACTCGTATGTATCTCCATTGACGGAAAATACTCATGGATAGCCTTCACCACTCCAATATCCTGCACTATCACTGCATCAAGTCCTCTTTTGTAGTATTGAAGCAGGTAGTCGTAGAGCTTTGAAAACTCACTGTTTTTAATCAACGTATTGACCGTCAGATACACCTTTACTCCTCGTAAATGCGCAAAATCAATTGCTTCTAAAAGCTCCTCTTCTGTGAAATTATTGGCATATGCCCTGGCTCCAAACATGCTTCCGCCCACATACACAGCATCGGCGCCGCTTTCTATCACACCCTTAAGTATCTCAAGGCTTCCTGCCGGTGCAAGCAGTTCAAAATCTTTATTTCTCATATATTTCCTCATATAGATGCTCATTTAATATTATATAAACCTGCAATAAAATAGGGAACAGTGTACGATAACTGTTCCCCTTTTATTGCTATTTATCGCTACTGTCATTTGCCCCATTGGAAGCATGTGCAGATTTTTTAACAGGCTTTTTTCCATCAAGAAGCGACTCCTCAAGTGTTGCCTCAAGTCTCGCCTTGTTGAGTAAAAGCTCTTTGTTTTGTGCCTCAAGCTCCTTCATGCTTGCCTCGGCATTCTCGGTCTTTACCTGATTGGAAATTAAATCATGCTTTAAATCGTATATTTCCTTATCCTTATTCTCTATATCACCCTCAAGCTTTTCGACAA
>ULXO01035475.1_pt1 | contig 12303 bp, 9 predicted proteins | sample 1961391 | NCBI WGS metagenome assembly ULXO01 (sample SAMEA4835841, study PRJEB28245) | human gut metagenome | biome: gut microbiome; material: fecal sample | place: Denmark | collected 2008 | reverse complement strand
CAATGAGCGACCGGCCCACTTTTCAATGAGTATTTACAATTTAAGCATTATATGCGAAATGACCAAGAATATTACAACGACATAACGGCAAAAGCCGTAAACAAAAATATTGGAAGCTCCAACGTAGTCGCTTATAGGCTTTGGTCGGCCTCGCATAGCTTCGTTGGAGTTTTTTATATATGGAGCTGACCGCAGCGCAACAGAAATATTTTGCCTATTGGCTTACAAGGAGTCTGCCTTCTGACAGCCTCGGTAAGCTCACGGCATCTTTGCAAGATGCGCAGGTCGATTTGACCCCACACCAAATCGACGCGGCTCTTTTCGCTTTCAAGTCGCCGCTCTCAAAAGGCGCAATCCTCGCCGACGAGGTAGGGCTTGGCAAAACCATTGAAGCAGGAATAATCCTCTCGCAATTTTGGGCTGAACATCGCCGCCACCTGCTTATTATCGCCCCGGCTAACTTGCGCAAGCAGTGGGCGGCTGAACTTCAAGAAAAGTTCTTCTTGCCGTCTCGTATTCTTGAAGCAAAGACTTTCAACCGATACATCGAGGACGGCAATCTAAATCCGTTCAACTGCGAGGAAATCGTCATTTGCTCATATCAGTTCGCAAAGACGAAAGCCCCATATCTCAAACAGACTAACTGGGATTTAGTGGTTATAGACGAGGCTCACCGCCTCCGGAATGTCTATAAGCCAACCAATAAAATCTCCAACACAATAAAAAACGCGCTTGCCGATCGCAAGAAAATTCTCCTTACGGCAACGCCACTTCAGAACTCCATACTTGAACTTTACGGTCTGACAACCATTATCGACGATTACGCGTTTGGCGATCTTAAAAGTTTCAAGATGCAGTATAATCGTAATCTCGATGATAACGATTATCAGAACTTGCGTCGTCGTCTTGCGCCGCTGTGCAAGCGGACACTGCGCCGCCAAGTTCTCGAATATGTGCGATACACAAAGCGCATCGCCATATTGCAAGAGTTTTTTCCGACAAAACAGGAACAGGAGCTATATGATCTTGTTTCGGAGTATCTGCAACGCCCGCGCCTATATGCGCTGCCTAACAGTCAGCGTCAGCTTATGACGCTTATACTCCGTAAACTCCTTGCTTCCTCTACCCACGCTATATATGGTACTCTCTGTGCCCTCATTGAAAAGTTGGAAGCGAAGCTCAAACGCCAAGGCGTTGTGCAGTCTGATGAAGATTTTTTCAAACATGATTATGAGGATTACGAGAGCGAAACCGAAGAATGGCTCGACGATGAAGAAGACGAGGACGAGCCGGACGAAGAAGAAATACTCTCGCCCGAAGACATTGAGCGCGTCAGACTGGAGATTAAAGACCTTGAAAAATTCCGCGACCTCGCTTTCAAGATTAAACGTAACTCAAAAGCCGAACAGCTTTTTGAGGGCTTAAATCAGGGCTTCGCTCAACTTGAAGTCCTCGGCGCACCGAAAAAAGCTCTCATCTTTACTGAATCACGCCGCACCCAAGACTTCCTTTTCGACCTGCTCGAAAAGAGAGGCTATAAGGGTAAAGTTGTGCTTTTCAATGGCTCAAACGCCGACAAACAATCCACAGCTGTTTACAAGGCATGGAAAGAAAAGCACAAGGGCACCTCAAAGATTACCGGTTCGGCAACTGCTGACAAACGCGCAGCTCTCGTTGACTATTTCCGCAACGAGGCTACTATTATGATTGCGACCGAAGCAGCTGCTGAAGGGATTAATCTTCAGTTCTGCTCACTGGTAGTCAACTATGATATGCCGTGGAACCCACAGCGCATTGAGCAGCGCATCGGACGTTGCCACCGCTACGGTCAGAACTTTGATGTCGTCGTTATCAACTTTCTCAATAAGGCAAATGCAGCCGATGTCAGAGTTTATGAATTGCTCGATCACAAGTTTCAGCTTTTCAATGGTGTGTTTGGCGCGTCCGACGAAGTTCTCGGAGCAATCGGCAATGGCGTTGATTTTGAGAAGCGCATAGCGCAGATTTATCAGCTATGCCGCTCTCCTAAAGAGATTCAGGAGGCTTTCGACGCTCTTCAAGAGGAACTGCAAGAGCAGATTTCCGACAAGATGCTGAAAGCACGCACAACTCTTTTGGAGAACTTCGATGAATCCGTAAAGCAGAAACTGCGAAGCGACCTTGTAGAAACACGCGACAATCTCAATCAATTCGAGCAAACTCTTTGGCAACTCACTCGAAGCTACTTTTCCGACCAAGCCGACTTCAACGATGCCGACCATTCGTTTGTCGTTCACCAGTTTGTCGATAACGGAGCTGTGAGTTGGTATCGCCGTTTCCCAGGCGAATATAAGATGGTAAGCTCCGAGTTACGGCGCACAACCAAGTTAGCCGATGGTGTCCGTCCTTACCGTATCGGCGACCCACTCGCACAATATATGCTCACGGGGCTTAAAGCCACTCCTATGCCAATCTCGGAAATAACCCTCGATTACAGCAACTCACCGCTCAATGTTGCTCTTATCAGGCAGCTTGTGGGTCAGTCGGGTTGGCTAACTGTAGAGCAGCTTACCATCGACTCTTTCGAGAAGGAGGATATACTTCTTAACGCTTGTCTCACCGACAAGGGAGGAACCGTTCCGCCCGACATTGCCGAGTATATGCTTAGGCTTCCAGGCTCGGAACGTCCACTTGAAGCGGAACTATCCGAAGCTACTGCCTCTGCTCTCACCGATGCGATTATCGCCCAACGTACGGAAATCACCGCCGCAAATGCCGAGCGCAATAATTATTTCTTCGAAGAAGAAATGGAAAAGCTCGACAACTGGGCCGAGGACGTAAAAGCAGGACTTGAAAAAGAGCTTCGCGACCTCGACGCTGAAATAAAGCTCCGCAAAAGCGAGAGCAAAAAGACTTCGCGCCTCGACGAAAAGCTGCGACTGCAACGTCTAATTAAAGACCTTGAAAAGCGACGCAGTGAAAAACGCCTCAATCTCTATCAGGCCCAGGATGATGTTGACGAGAAGAAAGAAATCCTTCTCGCCAAAGTTGAGGCAATGCTCGCCCAAAAAATTAAGCAAACCAAGTTATTAACCTTTCATTGGAGGATAGTATGAGAATTAAAACAATTATAGGTATCTGCTGCCTTTTCTTGGCAATCCCACTTTTAATTAATCTTTTATCATTAATCCCGGCTCCTTATAAGTGTTGGGAAGCTCCTTCTATGTGGACTTCTTTTTGGGGTCAATATATAAGTGGATTTGCCTCACTTGCAATGTTGTATGTTGCTTGGAAAACATTAATCAATGCAAGAGAAGTAAATAGACCTTTTATTATAGTGGACTTAATTGATAAAAAAGGAGTTCTATTTCTACGATGTCGTAATATAGGTAATTCCACTGCTTATGGAATAAAAATTAATATTTCTCAAACATTTATAGATACCATTAAAATTCAACAAGTCAAAGATGCGTTTTATGACGTGAATAAACAAGGAGAGTTTATGTTAGAATCAAATGGTAAGAAGCTATTTGATTTGCTTATGATTCCCTGCTCATACAATGATATGATGTACCGATTTCAATGGGAGAAGGAAGCTTATTACCCCTTCAAAGGAGAAAGAATCTTGAAATCAATATGGGTAGAAAATGAAAAAATTTTTACTCAAAATTCTTTTGAATGCACTGTTAAATATAACGAATACTCAGAGAAGTTCATATTAGACTATAATAATCGTGATGAAGATATAGAACCAGCGAAATATCTATCTGATTATCTTATGAGCATTAGTCTTAATCTCAATAGTATCAAAGAGGAAATTAAAGGTATCAAAGAAAAAATTAATGACACAAAACAAGATAAATAAACTGGAACTTACGTGGATTGGCAAGGAGGACGAGCCGCTTGCCATAGAACCGCGTCTGCTCCTTGACACCCCGGAATATAGTTTTGGGAAGGTCGGAACAGGCACTCTCCCCAATGGAAAACCGTGGTCGGGAAACATGCTCATTCACGGCGACAATCTTCTCGCTCTCCGCGCCCTCGAAGAGAACTTTGCTGGGCAGATTAAATGTATTTATATTGACCCTCCCTATAATACCGGCCATGCGTTTGACCAATACGATGACTCTTTAGAGCATTCTATATGGCTTAATTTGATGCGCAACCGTCTTATTATTCTGTATAATCTTCTTTCAAATAATGGTAGCCTTTGGGTGACATTAGACGACTGCGAAGCACATTATTTCAAAGTGATGTGTGACGAAATCTTTGGCCGTAATAACTTTGTCGCCTCTACAATTTGGCAGCATGCAGTTCAGAGTAAAGGCTACCCAGGTAAATTCTCGTTGCATCATAATTACACATTCTGTTATAGAAAAACTGACAAGTTCTCCCTAAACTCTTTAGAGAGAACAGCAAAACATAACGTAAATTACTCTAATCCTGATAATGACCCTAATGGGCCGTGGAGAGCAGGAGATGTAAGGAATAGTTTGGTTCGTCCTAATTTGATGTATGACATCACCACCCCGTCGGGAAAAACTATTCATCATCCTGAAAAAGGTTGGAGATTCAGCCGCGATACTTTTGAATCCGAACTGGCAAGTGGTAAAATTAAATTTTCCGATGATGAGTCAAGGATTATTCGAAAAATTTACCTAAAAGACCAGCAAGGTAGAGTCCCGGAAACATTATGGTTTGCCGAAGAAGTGGGAACAACAAGGGAAGCCAACGGAGAAATTAAGGCGCTTGAACTACCTGAATCGTTTGACACTCCCAAACCCGAAAGATTGATTGAACGTGTTATCACATTAGCAACTAATCCTGGTGATATTGTTCTTGACAGTTTCCTTGGAAGCGGTACCACTGCGGCTGTCGCTCACAAAATGGGCCGTAGATGGATCGGTGTCGAATTGGGTAATCACGCCTATACTGTATGCTTCCCAAGATTGAGGAAAGTTGTTGAGGGTGAGCAAGGCGGCATATCAAAGGCTGTAAATTGGCAAGGCGGTGGCGGCTTTAAGTTCTATGAACTCGCGCCGAGCCTTCTCAATAAGGATAAGTACGGCAACCTTATTATCAATAAGGATTACAATCCCGATATGCTTGCCGCTGCTATGGCTAAGCATCAGGGCTTCACCTACTCGCCCGATGCAGAGCTATATTGGAAACAGGGGAACAGCTCAGAACACGATTTCATCTTTACCACAACCCAACTCATTACCGCGGAAATGCTCGAAGCCATTCACGACCAGTTGGGCGAAGATGAATCGCTACTTATCTGCTGCACTAAGTTCCAACCTGAGTGCCGCAACAAATTCCCGAATATCACCATCAAGAAAATCCCTAAAGTACTTCTCGACACATGCGAGTTCGATCACGACGACTATTCCCTCAACATCGTGTCAGTACCAGAAATCGAAGATGAAGAATGGGAAGATTTTGACTCAGAAGAAGATATGAATTATAATGACTGTGAAGTTAATCATGAGATAACAAATTCACAGTCCCCATCGTTATTTGACTAAAATACGAGTATGGCACATATAACAATCAAGAACATAGGCCCCATCAAAGAAGTATCATTTGATCTTAACAAGATTAACGTATTCATGGGTCCACAAAGTAGTGGCAAAAGTACAATCGCCAAGATTGTAAGCTACTGCTCGTGGTATGAAAAAAATATCATATTACATACGTCTAAGAGACCTGATTTCTTTGAGGAACTCATCTCGTTTCATAATCTTGAAGAATCATATTTCTCCTCTGGTTCAAGGATTCAATATGAAAGTGAACTATGTAAGATCAATTTTATATGGGGCGATGATAAAAACTCCAGAGTTGATGTTCAGTTAGGTAATGGAAAAGTTTTTAGGAACAGGAAAATTATATATATTCCTGCGGAAAGAAACTTTGTTACTCTCCCTGGTCTTGGAAAATATAACGAAACACGAGATAATATTCTAAGTTTCATGTATGAATGGTTCTTAGCAAAAAAAGACCTATCAGCTAAAAATACGTTTTCTATGCCTATAAAGGGACTTGGAGATGTCTCATTCTATTATGACAAAGATGCCGACTCTGACAATGTAAACATCGGCAATGAAAAAGCTATACGTTTAAATCATACTTCAAGCGGTTTAAGGTCATGTATCCCTTTGCTCGTTGTGTTCAATTACATAATCACCAACATATATAATACCCGCAGGACACAAACGCCTTTTGAAATTGTGGATATTGAAGAGAAGTTGGAAATCGTAAAAACGGAAGCAGAGGACACTACTGAAGACGTTCGTTCATCCATGGCAAAACTAAAAGCTCAAGTTGATGAGATGTCTAAAACCATTAAACTCGCGAAGGATTTGAACATGGAAGAAATCCTTCCTCAGAATTTTAATGAGTCACTATTAGGTATTCAGGAACAATTAGCGAACATACTGGGGCTATATAGCGATTATTACTATTCTCAAGTAATCATAGAAGAACCCGAGTTGAACTTATTTCCTAAAACTCAGCAGGAATTGATATATTATATGATTTCTGTGTTGAATAGTGTTAATCGTGAACACCAACTTGTAATAACAACTCATAGCCCTTTCATATTATTTGCGATCAATAACTGTATGATGGGAGGACTCGTTGGAGACAAAATCCCTTCGAGTGAAAGAGATAAGATTGCATCATTTCCAGCGTGGATAAAACCATCAGATGTTTCTATATATGAAATACATGATGGAAGAATTAAATGCATTCAGGATGAAGATGGTATCATAGAAGATAACTATCTGAATCAGGCATATAAGGAGAATTCTAATGAATATCTCTCAATGTTAAATTATTATGACGATGAGAAGTAGAATTCGCCAGCATTACCCGGATACCTATATAACGACTCGGCGCGTTCCAACTATTTACATCGCAGATTTCTCTGAGCGTACCCAAAGTGCACGAGGAATAGAAGTACACACAACACAACCAGCCTGTCCTTTAGACCCAAACCAAGGCATGGATTGTGTTGTAGTACAGAATCCTATACAAATTGACATTGATGTAAATATATTTGATAACAACCAATTTAAGGACGAGCAAGGCAATGATCTAAGACATTGTGAATGCTGCATATTCCCCACTGATAATCATGATAAATCATGGGTGGTTATGCTTGAAATAAAGGACTGTAAACCAAAAAATATCTCGGATTATAAAGATGATGTAATTGAGCAGATTGTCTCTGCAACAAATATTTTTAGGCAAAAAAATATTATTACAACTCATAGGGTATATGGAATAGTCTCAATTCCAAGAAGCAAGGTATCGTTTAATAATACAATATTTGGAATGCCTCCTGAGTACAAAAGCCTCAAAAAGCAATATAATATATTGTTTGCGGCAGCAAATATAATAGAGATAAAAGATAATTCGGTAGTAAGATGCTATGAGTAATGGATTCACAAGTTAATTACATACGTCAAAGGCTCTCTCTTCGCAAACCGCTGGCGAAAGCGCTTGAACTGACGGCAAGAATAACGGATAAACTCTCGTTGAAGAAACCGCCGACAGACCCGGATATGCTCGAAATGTTCATCACGGCGGAGCTTGCAAAAGTGAAATCTGTCGTGCCGACGGTCAAAGGTTTTGACCGGGACTTCCCTCCGCTTGCTTTTTCCATCGCCACCGGCATTGGAAAAACTCGACTAATGGGTGCAATCATAGCATATCTATATCTCAAAAAAGGAATCAAGCACTTCTTTGTTCTCGCTCCTAATCTTACGCTCTACGAAAAGTTGATAAAGGACTTCGGCGACGAATCCTATTCAAAATATGTTTTCAAGGGAATAAGCGAATTTGTCGGTAAACCGCCGAGAATCGTTACTGGGGAGAACTACAATGAGCGCACCGGCAGTCTATTCTCTGATATTGAAATCAATATATTCAATATCTCTAAGTTCAATAAAGATAGCAAGGAAAACGCAAAAGGGCTACCCCGTATGCGTCGTCTATCCGAATATCTCGGACAATCGTATTTTGACTACCTTGCATCACTCCCGGACCTCGTTATTCTTATGGACGAGGCACACCGCTATCACGGCGATGCCTCTAAAAAAGCCATAAATGAACTTCGTCCTATTCTTGGTTTTGAAATGACGGCTACACCCTTCGATGAAAAAGGGAAAGCTTTTAAGAATATAGTGTTTGAATACAACCTCGCCGAAGCACTCGATGATGGTCTGTTCGTCAAAAATCCGGCGATAGCCAAGGCTCGCAATTTCAACAAAGACAATTACACTCCAGACGAGATAGAAATTATCAAGCTTGAAGACGGAATTACCTGTCATGAGCGAACAAAGCTCGCTATCGAGATGTACGCCAAGCAGAACAGCTTGCCGGTAGTCAAACCATTTATCCTTGTGGCTTGCCGCGATATTAACCACGCCAAGTATATCGAGGAACTATTGCAAAGCGATCGAATTTATCACGGTGCCTACAAGGGTAAGGTGCTACGCATTGACAGCAGCTCGAAAAAGGATGAAGATATCGAACGTCAATTTGTCGCTCTCGAATCGCCTGACAACGGAATAGAAATTGTCGTACACGTTAATATGCTAAAAGAGGGCTGGGACGTGAACAATCTTTATACTATTATTCCGCTCCGTGCGTCTAATGCCGCTATTCTCATTGAGCAAACCATAGGACGTGGACTGCGACTGCCTTACGGCGGTCAACGTACCGGCAACAAGGACGTTGATACGCTTACAGTTATCGCACATGATAATTTCCAGAAAGTTATCGACGAAGCCAACAAGGGCAATTCGCTTCTCAAACGAGTTTCTTTTATCGAGCTTGAAGATCGCGACGAAAGAGAGCAAGGCGGTCGGGTGGAAACCACTCCGACATCAACCGAGCAGAAGATTCAGAAGCAGATTGAAAAGGTCAAAGGGGAGATCAGCAACAAGGCTAAACAGTATGTTACCCAAGTCGGTAAAGCCGTAGAGTCTGCTATTTCAAACATTGCTGCCGAAGGCGTTGCTTCTTATGGCGACCTCCAAAAGAAAGATATAAAGGAAAAACTCCGCGAAAAAGCCATTGCTACAATTAAAGAAAGTGTCAAAGGCAGCCTTTTCGCCGAGCAGGATGCCGCCGAACAGATTGCGCAAGTTGATGAAGTAATCAACATTGTTGTCGAGGATTACAAGAAAAATGTTATCGAGATACCGCGAATCGTGGTTGAGCAGCAGAATGTCAAAGCAATCTTTGAAGATTTCGATCTTGATACTTCCAAAGGCTACAATCTTGATGAACTGCATCGCGAGATTATCCGTCAAGGTCTGCATGACTCCTCAGACTTCGAGGTTATCGCAGGTAAATCAGGTAGCTCAAAACGACCTGCTGTTGAACAGCTTATTACTTCGCTTATCGACTTTGACGATGTGGATTATGACGAGGTTTCAGACCTGCTTTATAAACTTGTCGGTCAAGCTGTCAATGCTATCCGCAACAATGCTCCAGGCATCTCAGATGATGATTTGAATGAACGTGTTCACGCTTTCAAACAAAGTCTTGCAGAAAACATTTATAAGCAGATGAAAGAGCACTACCGCATTATTCCGGGAGAGTTCAAAATCAATAAGGTTCTTCCTTTCTCCAAAATCCTCGATCAACAAATTATTGTCAACAATTGGGGTACATTAGATTTTCATGAGCCTGTACCGACTCAGAAATCAACCGTTGTTAAGTTTGTATATGTAGGCTTCAAAAAATCTTATTACACCAAATATCGTTTCGACAGTTCTACCGAGCTGGATTTTTCATTCATTCTCGAAACCAACGACGAGGTGCTTAAATGGATTCGCCCTGTGCCCAATCAGTTCAATATCTACTGGTCGAGCGGCGCAAAGAAATATGAGCCAGACTTCATTGTGGAAACTGCAGACGCTATCTATATGTGCGAAACCAAAGCCGAGAAAGATGTCAACGACCCCGACGTGCAAGCCAAGGCTGAAGCCGCCCGCGAGTTCTGTCGTCGCGCCTCCGAGTTTACGGCTCAGAATGGAGGCAAACCTTGGCGATACGTCATAATACCACACACCCTTGTTGATCGTGCTTATTCGTTCAACTATATCCTTAAACAAGCAAAACTCAAATAAATGTCATTTTGGAATTACATCGGTGAGTTTTTCTTGTTTCGCTGGCTGTTTGGCAAGTTCAGGAAGTCAGCAACAAAGCATGATGCGCACATAGAGGACTTATGGGCTTCGATTGACAGAGATGGAAAACATCTGAATGACAATCACGATGAAGACATTGCACCTATTGATGATGCGGTCACACCTATAGGTGATAATTTACTCGGTGATTCCGACAATTCTGAGGAACTTGATGATTTGGATATATTCATGCGCAATAATAACGGCAAGAATCATTCAAGTCTGTATCACAGAGACTATGACAGTGATTATCATATCAGCGGTCGTCATAGTTCCCATAATGATTGGAATTCTGGAAGTTATAATCAATCGTTTGATGATTTCCATGACGAGCAGGACGACTACGATATGATGGAGGATGATTTTTAGTAATTTTGGCTAAATTATGGAAAAGACGATTGACGATATAAAAGCTCTGATTGCAGCGGACGAGTCGCGGACTCTGGAGCTGAAGAAAACAACCGGCGAACTTAAAGACGGTATGCACTCGGCGTGTGCGTTTCTGAACACCGATGGCGGTTGGCTGATTTTCGGTGTTGCGCCGACAGGATTGAAGATTCTTGGACAGCCGGTTACAGAAACGACAAAACGTGAGCATCCGGGCGCATCAGTCTCAGATGTATGCGTGGGAGCGCATTACGGCAGACAATGTGACATTAACGGATCTGTAACAATCAGGGCAACGCACCGTTGCCAATCGTATCCTTAATAGAATACAATTCATTATCGCAAGTATTTAATCCTAACTACTCACATTATAATAATCGACACTATAGATGAAGTATCTATTTATTGCAGCCGTTCATTATCTTAAATTAGAGAATGAAGAAATTAAAATTCCACTTCAAGCTGGATATCTGTCTAATGAGAGTAACACCTTAGAGATGATACTCTCTAACAATTTATCTCTTCACACTTTAGGGCTTCACTCTATCGATGAAATTCGAGATGCTCCTTCTTATTATGTCCTCGAAGGTGATTTTAGTAAAGAATACGACCAATCTAAGATTGACGCCGTCGGCACATCTATCTGTTTTGCATTCCTTAGACAAATCCAAGCATATGTAGGAAGTCTTTGGGAAATATGTGATAATTCTATCTATGTACGTGACGGTTTTTTATATTCATACAACGAAATCATATCTGACGGATGTACCTTTAAAGCCTCAGTTTCAACTATTAATAGTAAGGCCACAGGAGCTATAGAGTCTGTTAGCATTCCCACGTCGCTACTAATGGAACAAGGAAAGATTATGGAAATTTTCATTAAAGACAACGGCTTCAATGAAATAGGCGATTACAAAACAGCGACACAAATACAACATTATAAAAAATCTGGTCTTTCTAGAAAAGCATTAGCTTCAGTTTATATTGCATTAGCGAGGGGACAAGCAAGCATACCCATGAAACTTTTGCTGTATTGTTCTGCAGCCGAGGCTCTCGTGGCAAATTCAGAAACAGAATTAAGTCATCGTGTCGCGGAGCGGATGGCCTCCCTATTGGGCAACAATACTGAAGAACGAGTTGATATATACTCGAACATCAAATTAGGGTATGATACTCGTTCAAAAGTGGCACATGGAGCTTTAATAAAGAAAGACGAAACATTAATTCAACGATGCTCAACAAATATTGATGATTATCTTCGCAAAGCACTTAAGCTCGAAGTGCCATTCAGTCTCAATGACAAAGATTTTGAAGATTTCTTTCTTAGGAAACTAATGAACTAATTTTGTCAAACATTATTAAGTGTATTGAGAATGACTATTGACGATATAAAGGCTCTGATTGCAGCGGACGAGTCGCGGACTCTGGAGCTGAAGAAGACTACCGGCGAACTGAAAGACGGTATGCACTCGGCATGTGCGTTTCTGAACACCGATGGTGGTTGGCTGATTTTCGGCATTGCGCCAAAGTCGCTTAAAATATTAGGGCAGGAAGTTACGGACTCAACACAGCAAGAGATAGCCAAAGCTATCACCGGATTAGAACCCGCTGTCGATGTGAAGATTCATTATGTTGATGTGCCTGACCGCCCGAATAATAAAGTGATTGCCATGCACTTTGATGGCTGGGTATGGGGAGAACGCCCGCATACCTTCCACGGGTGCCCGTATTA
>ULXO01011616.1_pt1 | contig 12457 bp, 9 predicted proteins | sample 1961391 | NCBI WGS metagenome assembly ULXO01 (sample SAMEA4835841, study PRJEB28245) | human gut metagenome | biome: gut microbiome; material: fecal sample | place: Denmark | collected 2008 | reverse complement strand
CGCCATCCGCACGTGCATATCGAAGCGGATACATCTTCGTTCTCGGTCTGCCAGCCTGATAACAACGTGCTTCCATCGCAAGTGCCAGATCGCCTGCCCGTCCAACTGCGGATGCAAAAAGCGGCATTAAAATCCGTCCAGTACGTTTCACTTTCTGGAATACATTTCCTGCTTCAAAATCCACGCCGCGCGCCGTCTGTGCCTTCATGATCCTGTCTAACTCTTCGATCAGAATCGGAATGAAGCGGAGCGTAATCGACATCATGAGTGCAATCTCATGCACCGGTACATGAATCTTTGTAAGCAGATGAAATGCTTTCTCCAGGCCGTCCGTCAGCTCGGTCGGCGTCGTTGTGTATGTCATAAGTGACGACCCCAAAATCAGCTCCATCAACCGCACAACACGGACAACCGCCTGCATGATTCCTTCCCGGTAGATATGGATGAACCGCCAATGAAAATACAGCACATCCCCTTTGCCGAAAAATACATTTACGATGCAGATGAATATAAGCAAAATCCAGACCGGCTTTAAGCCCTTTATCATATACCGAAACGGTACCTTGGATATCACAATACAAGCAATCAATACTACGCCTGCCACTGCAAATACCACGAAGCTTTTGGAGAGAAACAAGCTGATGATGTAGAGCAGCGTTGCAAATAGTTTCACACGAGGGTCCAGATGATGAATCGGGGAATCCGAAGGATAATATTGTCCAATTGTAATGTCTCGAATCATAGCGTATCTCCTCGTTGCATGTCAGAATTTCTTTCTTCCGATACTTCCTGCATATCCGCCCTGTCCAGTGACTTCTTTTCCATTGCTTCCTGCATACTGTCACCCACACAAGCACGCAGGGTTTCCAGCAATTCCTCTTCCCGTATCACAGTCTGTGGTATCGCATACCCCTCCGCACGCAGGCGATCGGCAAATTTCACTGCTTCCGGCACATCCAGCCCGCAGGTTTCCAGCGTTTCCCTCTCGGCAAATACCTGTACCGGTCTTCCGTCGAGTATCTTCTTTCCGTCATCAAGCACGATCATCCGGTCCGCGTATTCCGCTAGATCCTCCATACTATGTGAGACAAGCAAAACTCCGATTCCCTGCTCCCGGCTCATCCGCCGGATCCGGTCGAATATTTCACGTTTTCCTTCTGCGTCCAGTCCTGCTGCCGGCTCGTCCAATATGATATATTCCGGATGCATCGCAAGCACACCTGCAATCGCCACACGCCGCTTCTGTCCGCCTGATAACTGTAACGGCGATGCTTGATAATATTTCTCCGGCAGATCAACAAACCGAAGTGCTTCCTCCACACGCGTCTTGCATGCTTCCTCGGTCAAGCCCTGCTTACCTGGTCCAAATGCGACATCCTCCCACACGGTATCGCAGATCATCTGATGCTCCGGATATTGGAATACCATGCCAACCCGGCTTCGCAGATAATTTCCGGAATATCCCTTTGCATGAATATTCTTTCCCTCAAATGTAACCGTTCCTCCAGTCGGTTTCAGTAACCCGTTCAGTAACTGGATCATGGTGGATTTGCCGGAACCGGTATGTCCGGCAAGCCCGACAATCTCTCCTTTGCCAAGCGACAGGCTCACGTCGTCTAAGGCAACTTTCTCATATGCGGTTCCCGGACTGTAAATATAGCTAACGTGTTGCAGGGAAAGGAGAGCTTGATTTTTTTCATCTGTCTCTGCTTCAGCCATTTCGTTTTTTTTCTTATCTACCAGCTCAGAGCTTGCTTCCCATTCTCTGCCTGATTTATCATATTCTGATAGGTTCTCCCGTTTGCCAGTCGTAGCCTCATCCTCTCTCGCATCTCCAACCTTTTCCACGAACACATCACTATCTATAATTTTCCGCACCCGATAAGAAAGCGGTGCCTCCATGCCCATTTCTGCAAGCAGCACATCCGCTCCGAAGAATTTCTCCGGTGTTCCATCGAATCTTACCTGTCCGTCTGCAAGCAGAATTACCCGGCTCGCAAGTGCCGCCTCTTCCATATCATGGGTGATCAGTATCACAGTCATTTCCTGTTCCTGATTCAACCGCTGTAACGCTTCCATCACTTCTTTCCGTCCTTTCGGATCAAGCATCGCAGTCGGCTCGTCTAAGACGATATAATCCGGGTGCATCGCAAGAATTCCTGCAATCGCAATCCGCTGTTTCTGTCCGCCCGACAGATGGTTTGGTGCCGTCTTTCTCCGCTTCCACATCCGCACCTGTTCGAGTGCCTGCTTCACACGTGCCACAATGGTATCTGACTCCATACCCAGATTCTCCGGGCCGAATGCAACCTCTTCTTCCACATTTGCCGCCACCATCTGATTGTCCGGATTCTGGAACACCATACCGACGCGCTGGCGAATCTCGTACAGCTTCTCTGCATCCCTGGTTCCCATCTCGTCTACCGTCACCGTACCTTCCGACGGTCGAAGGATTGCATTTAACTGCTTCGAGAACGTCGTCTTGCCGGAACCATTTCTGCCAAGCAGCGCAATGAATTCGCCCTTTTTAATTGTAAGATCTACACCCTTTAAGATTTCTTCCGTCGCAATCACGTTTCCATCAACGTCGCGCTTTTTATATTGAAATCTTACTTGTTCTGCCCGTATCACCGTCCGGTCCTCCATACTGTGAAATAAATTTATTGTGGCTCTTGCTCTATCCACATCTTCTTTAACCGCGCTTTATCCACTTTCCCACTTGTGTTCTTCGGGAACGCCTCCAGAACAATCACACGCTTCGGAATCTCAAAATCCGCCAACTTTTCCTTCAACTGCTGCCGCAGATTCTCTGGCACGTCCGTGCCTTCCACCGTCACAAATGCACTCACGATCTCCGCCGGCATGTCCGCATCCTTTTCCTTTGGAAGCAGAACGACCGCCGCCTCTGTGATACCTGCGACTTCTTCCAGCGCATTTTCTATCTTCATCATCGACACCTTGCGCCCGCGCACACCGACGATATCATCCGTCCGTCCAAGGAAATAAAAGTTTCCCTGCGCATCCATCCGTCCACTGTCTCTAAGCGAATATGGCACCGTAATATTCTCCACGTGAAATGCATTGTCCACGTACATTTCATCATCCTGTATGAACACCCGCACTCCCGGAAATGGTTTGCCGATCAGGTTCCGCTCTTCCGTCATGTCCGCGGACTTCACATACGTGATATAATTCAGCTCGCTCGCACCGTAATATAATGTAATCTCCGTATTCGGAAATATCTTCTTCAACACTTCCGCATCCTTTCGCCCAAGGCTCTGCGAGCCCGAAATGATCGTGCGGATATTCGCATTTACACCCTTAAATACGCGAGGCAGCATAAGTAACTTGGACGGAATCAGGTAAATACCGTTCGCCCTTTCGCGCGCCATCACCTGCTCCCATTTGCCCGGCAGGAATACATCCTCCGCAATCAGCGTGCCGCCTGCCGCAAGCTGTCCCATATAGAGATTCAGATTCCCGGTAAATGCAAGGCTTCCCTGTACGAACAGCCGGCTGTCCGCATCCACGCCAAACACCGCATTCTGTATCGCGAAGAAATCCGCCCAACTTTCAAAGCTTCGGAATAAAATCTTCGGAATCCCGGTTGTTCCGGATGTCATCACTGCCATTACCGCGCGCTCCGGCACGGGCGTATCAAACAGCGGATCTGTTACTTCAAGTTTGCTGTCCGCCGGCACGATAACTGGTACCTGATTTGTTCCCGCACACGCCAGAAATAAAACCAACTGTTTCAGGATTCCGGTCTCCCGAATCGGATACAGATGTTTTTCTGCAACCTGCGGAAGGCGCGCGCGTGCATCCTGCACAAGCACATAGAGCTTTCCGTATGTATAGCGATCACCATTGATGATGATTGCGTCTTTGTCCGATGGTTGTTTTGTCAGATAATCAATATACTGCATGTTACATTCCTCCCGCCCGCAGCAACAGCGCATGTCCGATGCCGCCGGCTGCCGCAATGCTGCATACTGCATAGCCCGGTGTCTCCTGCAGCGCCCGGCATGCATGTATCGTAATGATGCCTCCTGAGGCGCCATATGGATGTCCATATGCGAGCGCCCCACCATACCGGTTGTAATGGTCAACTGCTTCCGGATAGGCACGCGCAAAAAGCTCATCAATTACTGCAAATGCCTCATTACATTCAAATACCGCGATATCTTCCGCCGTATGTTTCGTCTTGGCAAGTAATTTCTGAATGGCAAGTATTGCTGTCTCCGGGCTTTTGTCCGGATTCCCGCCAACCGTTACGGAATCAACGATTTCCGCAAGCGGTGTCAGATTATGCTCCTTTACATACCGCTCCGATGCCACCATCAAAAATGCCGCACCATCATGCATCAAGCATGTATTTCCGGCTGTTAGTATCGCTCCGTCCGGCAAAAGCGGTGGTAGCTTATCTAAGAATCGTTCACTTATGCGATCCCTGATACCCGCGTCTGCAGTTGCCCCCTGCACGCCGACCAGATATGGTTCTAGCACGCCAGCTTCTCTTGCCTGTTTTGCGAGAGAATGTGAACGTAATACCCATTTATTTAATTCCTGTCTGGTCATCTGCACATCCAGTGCCACACGCTCTGCGCCGCGGATCATCGCATACGGATCATGCTCGCCCGGTGCAAATTTTGCGACGGAATAAAAGGATTCCTCGCCTCCATAGCGTTCATAGTCCGGATGATTCCGGTTATACGCACGTCGCGGTGCCGTTGACGAACTATCCACGCCACCTGCCACAATCAGATCTGCCTGTCCACTTCGGATCTTCGCCGCGGCAATCGTCAGTGCTTCCAATCCCGATCCACACTGCATATCCACTGTGTACGCGGGAACCGCCTGTGGGAAATGTGCCGTAAGCGTTGCCAGTCTGCCAATATTTCCACTGGCTCCAACTCCATTTCCGACGATCACCTCATCGACAGTCTGACGTACATCTTCCGGTACAAGCGCACAGAGTACCTCCGCCGCAAGCACCTCGGCTGGCAGATGTTTATACATTCCATTTTCGACACCGATATAGCTGCGGCGTCCGTCTATAATATACGCATGTTCCATACGATTTCCCTATCCTCTCGTTTACATTCATAGATCTGCTTTCCGTGTTCGGTTCTTGCCTGGATCTGCAGCTTCTCATCTACATATACCGGTTTTTCAAAACGGAATCTGCAAATAAACGTTTTGCTATCCTGCATTCCCGCCTGCATCTCATTTTGCGTTTCCACCTGCACACCTGCCTGCATCTCGTTCTTCATTCCCGCCTGCGCGCCTGCCTGCATCTCGTTCTTCATTCCCGCCTGCAACTCTACATCAGTCTCCGTTTCCGGCTGTTTTTTCATCCACATATCAAGCATCCTCTCCACCATCAAAAGCCCCGGCACAACTGCATGCGCCGTCCGGTGAATCGAGTTCGTATCACCAACAGCATCCACAAATCGAAGGATATCGGAATGTGTAAATGAAAACGTTTTTTCCCCGCCTGTGTCCGCGTTTTCTTCCGTTCCGACCGAATGGTGTAGATTCATCCGCTGTTCTTCCAGCTTTGATTTCTCGACATTCATGGCCATATTTTTTTCCATACCTGCTTGTTTGCTAGTAACTGCCCCCTGCACCTCCGGTTTCACTACATGCAACTCCAGTTGATACACGATTCCATCCTCTTCCATCTGATTCCGCATAACCGCAAAGCTTGCAGTTTCCTTCACAATCTCGGACTTGCAGGAATTTTGAATTTTGATTTTCTGATTTTGAACTACTGTCAGATCATTCCCACAGCCAAATTCTGTGCCTGATACGCGTTCTCCTGCCGCTCCCCGCTGCGCATACACACACGCCCCGATCATCCAACCATCGTATCCATCAAGCATATGAAAATCAGCCAGTTGTTCAAATATTTTTTCAAATTTGTTCTTCATTTTCTCACTCAATGTTTCCTATTATATTTCCCAAAGTTTACAATGTCAACTTTTCTATCCGTTTTAGGTTGACATTCTTATTTTCATCTGCTATTCTACATCATGTACCTGCTATGAATTCAACAATAGCATGGCTATTATAACAGAAACTATGGAGAAAAAGAAATGGACACAAAAACAAAAAGCAAATTTTCAACCTACTCAATTGTCATGATGGCACTTTTCGCAGCCATCCTGTGTGTATCCGCTTATATCAGCATCCCGCTGCCAAACGGAACACACATCACTCTTTTGAATTTTGTAATCACCCTGATTGCACTTGTATTTCCACTTGCAGAATCCTTCTTCATCGGACTGATCTGGATGTTACTCGGACTGGTCGGTGTTCCGGTATTCGTTGGTGGACAGGCAGGTCCGGGATATTTATTTGGCACATATGGCGGTTTTTCCTTCGCCTTTATCTTCATCGCCATTTTGATTCCGATCTTTCGCGGAAAGAAGTACAATCGTATCCGTTATACTATTGTCGCTATGTTATCCGCTGTTCTCGTTGATGCAGTCGGTTCTCTCTGGATTATGATCGCATCAGGTTGCAGTATCAAGGCTGCTTTTGTAGCCGGTTTTCTTCCTTTTATTGCACTTGATCTTGTGAAAGCAGTCGTTGCTGCACAGATCGTACCAGCATTCCGAAAACTGATTTATCTGCGTAGAGATGTCGAGGACGAGGATTAACATAAATCGAAACTCCCTCCCCTCAAAGAACTTGAGCCGTTGCAATCGCAACGGCTCTTTTTCATTCCTATCAATTATCACTTTCATCTGTACTTACTGTATTAGTTCCGGCTTCGTCCGCAATCACAAAACTCACTTCATACGTTTTGCCCATCGCATCACCGACGTTCTTCACATACTGCTCTAACAGCTCCTGTGCCCGCTGCTGCGCCTGCTGCAACAGGGATTCATCCGACTGGACATTTTCCAGCATATTTTCCTGTGCAGTCTTGATTGCTTCCGTCTGATCGTCCGCATTGATCTTCTCTGCGCCAAGTCCTTCACGGGTTGTGTAATAGGAGTCTTCATTTAACGACGTCTGATCCACCTGACAGCTAAGCACCTCTGCCTTTGGCATCGTGATCGTTACCTGATCGCCATCTACCTGCATATCCAGATTCGCAATGTCCACACCGAGCTTTACGATGCCGGAATACTCGATCCAAAGCTCTGCCGATGTATCCCACCACAGAACTTCCTTTTCCTTCGTCAGCTTTGCCACATTATGATAATAACATTTGAGTGTTGCCAGCTCACAGATTGTCTGCATCTGCGTAATGCTCAATTCTTTCGTTACTTCTTCACCTTTTTTTCCACATGCAGTGAACAGCATAATAACTGCAAGACAAAGGACCACGAATTTTTTTAATTTCTTCATTTGTTTCTCCTCCTTCGTCCCCTACTGAATCACCAGTTCATACGACTCATCCTGATTCTCTATGATCGGCATGAGCAGTGCCTTGACTGTATTCTCACAATTTTCTTTCGCCATCTGTAAGAACACTTCATTTCCCCGGCATTCAGAACCTGCATCCGCGATACATGCCGCATACGCTTCCTCGGATACATCTGCCGTGTTCGCACTCTTCTTGACAAACATATAGTCAAGCGAAGCCATATCGACATCGATCTGCTTGACCTGCAACTGCGGCAGCGTCACAATGATTTTCTTCGCCTGCCCTTCTCCGACATTGTCATCAATCTGAACATCAATATCTGCCATGTTGATACTTGCCTTCACTTCAGCCTCATAAGAGACATAGTAGGCAACCTTCGTCGGATGATTCTTCTGCGGCACCTCTGCCACACCGTTGTAGGTAATCTCACAGACTGATAAATCATCTATCTGCAACACCTGTTCTAGCTGGCTGCTTGTAAGGATCGTCGTCTCTACCTTCGGTTTCAACCCGAACCATCCAAGCTGCTTTGCAAGCTTATAGCCAACCACAACCAGAATAACTACGACCGCTAAGATGATCACCCACTTCAGAAGCTTTGTTACATCGCGGGCAGAAAGCTTCTGTCCTTTATCTTCATTCCTTTTGTGTTTGTTCTTTCTGCCCTGTTCTTGCATCCCAGTCTCTTTTGCTGTATCTTCTTCGATTTCGTTCATTCCGGATTTGCCCATATGTCGTCTCCTTATGCTTATTTTTCGCTTTCATCCGTATCGTTCACTTCTGCTCTCATATATAGCATATATACCCGCCTACTGTAGCGACACCTTATCTCCATCAATCTTAAAACAGCCAAAGCTCTTCAGGAAGCTGGAAAATTTGCTGTATCCATATTTCTTGATACTGAAATTCCGGTTCTCATTTTTTAACGTACTGTTTAAGAGTCCCATATTGCTGTTCTTCTGTGGATTCTTCTTCAGAATCTGAATAATCTGCTCCTCAATTTCCCTCTTCGGTACAACATCATCGATAATCTTCACATAATTCTGACGATTCTGGGAAATGACCTCGAAATTACCAAATGCCTCATTTATAAATGTTGTAAGCTTCGAGTACCCATAATTCCGCACATCGAAATCAGAGAAACGTGCCTGTAATTTGCTTCCAATCTCGCCGACATGCGTCAGTTTATTATTATCAGCATTGCCATCAATGATATCATAGATTACCTTCTGAATAGACTTAATGCTTGTAATATTCGAGCTGTTTTCATTTTTCTCGGTTGATACTTTCGCAACATTTTTCTCATCCGTGACCTGTGAGATATCTTCGCGAATGAGCGCATCCAGCATTTTGAAGCTCGTACACGCCTTGACAAATGCTTCCGGCGTCTTGTTCTCACCCATGCCGACTACTTCCTTACCAGCCTCTCGCAGACGCTCTGCCAGCCGGGTAAAATCACTGTCACTCGACACCAGGCAGAATCCATCCAGATTTCCAGTATAGAGCAGATCCATCGCATCAATAATCATCGCCGAATCCGTCGCATTCTTACCCTGGGTATAGGCGAACTGCTGGATCGGAACGATGGAATTTCGAAGCAAAGTTGCTCGATTCCATCCATTGACACTTCGCGCCCAGTCCCCATAGATTCTTCGCACCGTTACCATACCACGGTCCGCCAATTCATCAAAAATTGTATCTATATATTTGGCAGATACATTATCCGAATCAATCAATAATGCATATCGTTTTTCTTCACTACCCATCGTTACTCCTCATCCTTATATCCCTGTTCCAGCCGTACTTCAAATTCGCTTTCCGGCATCGGCTTATCAAATACATATCCTTGCACAATATCACAGCCAACCTGTCTTAAATACCGTAACTGTTCCTTCGTCTCTACCCCTTCTGCAATCGTCTTCTTCCCGAGCTTGCGCACCAGATCAACGATACTGACAAACATTACCATGTCCGTCTCCTTGCCCGGATATTCTGTCTCCATTGGAATAAATGACTTATCAATCTTAATCACATTCAGATCTACCTTCTTGATCATGTTCAAGGATGAATAACCGGTTCCAAAATCATCAATCGAAGTTGCGATACCTTCGCTGCGAAGTCCATCGACAATCTCCGACATAATCTCATAGTTCTGAAAATCCTCACTCTCTGTCAGCTCAATCTCGATATAACCATGATCGATACCGTACTTGTCAATCACATTGACAATCTTTTTCACCAGATAATCTTCCTCCAGATGTCTTCTGGAGAAATTCACAGAGATACACGGAACTTTTTTTCCTTCATCCAGCCGCTTGCGGATAAACCGACATGTTTCTTCCAATACATAATAATCAAGCCTGCACACGCTTCCTTCCCGCTCAAGCTGTGGAATAAACTGCACTGGTGGAATCAGTCTGCCCTCATGCATCCAACGTACCAACGCTTCTGCACCACAGATTTTGTTCGTATTGACATCGACCTTCGGCTGATAATAGACCACAAATTCATGTGCCTCGAGCGCAGGAAGAAAGCTTGCAATGATTCCCTGTGCCTCCATTATTTTATTCTGGATCTCTGTCGAATAAAATGCAACCGTTCCGCTGCCCTTCTGTCTGGCAGCCTGATATGCAATACTTGCGCGTGCCATAACATCACGCGGTGCCCGGATATCTTCCAGCTTACCGACACCGATCGTCGCCCCGAATACAAACTCTTTTTCCTTGATTTCGGTCCGATGATACAGCCGGAGATTCTGGAGCTTCGATAAAATAATTTCACTCCGTTCATTCTTCACCAACGCGACAAAATTATCGCCACCCAGACGCGCGACAATCTCATCATCCAGCAACATCTTATCTACCATTCCGGCGTAATTGCGTAATATAACATCCCCCTCTTCATAAGGGAAAATCTTATTCACATATTTGAAATTATGAACATTGAAGAAAAATACCGTGTATGTATGAATCTGTCCGGTCGCTAACTGTTTGCCAATAAACTGCATAAACGCCTCCGGATTCGCAACACCGGTTGCCATATCCGTCAGCAATACGCCGCGCAGTAATCCCTGCATCATAACACGGCTAAACTGAATATATATCTCCTTCAGCAAAATCTGCTGCGTATCCTGTTCTTCCTTTGAGTAGTCCACATCCTCACACGGATAAACGGAAAACGTCATTGTTCCGCCATCCGGCAGTACAAATACCTGATGCTTTGCTTTTCCATATGCCCCCTTCTGATTATCAAATAATTTTCCAACCCGATGCTCCCCGTGCGGACGGATCTTAGATACCGGAGCATCCAGCTCATATTTCACTTTGCCAAGCTTCAGATCGTCTGCAACAATCGCAAGTGCCTGCACCACATCTTCCTCACACTGCTCGAAGGTCTGAACCTCCCGGTGCAAGACTTCTGTAAATGCTTTGTACTTCTCATTGAACTCCAACTTTTCACACATTTTTTATTAAACTCCCTGTTTTCCTCTATCCCATTATGCAAACAACGTCTCTACCTGTGCAGCATCAAATACCACATGCCCTGCATGCTCTACCTCGATCTGATACAAGGCATTTGCTGCCAGATGTTCCGCCGCCTGCTCGATATCACGAATTCCCGTCGTATTCTCAAACTGATGGATCACCGCATCTAAGCCCGCATCTGTCACAACACACTCCTCTTCCCGAAGCCCGATGCGCTTCAGTACCTTCGGCATTGCGAACTTCGTGAATATAATCTTCTTTTCTTCAAATGTATAATCCGGAATATCAATCACCGCGAATCTCGACATGATCGGTGCACTGATATCTTCCTTGTTGTTTGCCGTTGCAATCGGGTAAACTCCTGTCGTTGGCACCATACATTCCATATAATTATCTGTAAATCCAAGGTTATCCAGAAGTGTCAGCAGCACATCCGCCGGGTTTCCGTTTCCCTTGCCGGATGCCGCCTTATCCAGCTCGTTGATGATAAATACCAGATTCGATTCACCTGCATTCGAGAACGCTTCCATGATAATTCCCGGCTTGGCATTCGCATAGATTCTGGAACTTCCAGTAAGCTGCTCCGGATCTTTGATCGAGCTCATATCGAGTGTTGTCCAAGGCAGTTTCAAAATTCTTGCCACCGCATATGCGATCTGAGACTTTCCGGTTCCGGCTGGTCCTACCAGAAGCAGTCCATACGCCGGTAATGTATGTGTCCGGTTGATCTGGATGATCGTCTCCATGATTCTCTGTTTTACACGTTCTAGTCCATACAGCTCTTCATCTAAGATTTTTCTCGCCCATACCGGATCGATTGCCTCGAAGTAATTGCTCTTCCACTGTACGTTCAACATGATGGAAAGTGCACGCTGTGCATGTCTGCGTTCCTCCTGTGACACCTCACTCGAACGAGCAACTGCAAGATTCCGCCGTGCCCACAGACGGATATTGTCCGGCATCGTCTTACCTGCACACATCATGAAATCAGAAATGCTCTGCAGACTTGTGAGCTTCATCTCATCGCCGACTTCGTCCGCGTCCTCGTCCTCCTCGACTTCCTCTGCCGCACTACTTGCAAGCAGGCGCTCGATCATGAACTGCAGGAAACCATCCTCTGCGGACAACTTTGTCGCACCGCCATATGCAGTCTCCCGGATCTTATAGACGGCATAGCCATCCTCCATGTTCTGTCCAGACAGACGGATTGGAATCCGGTTATCGCCGAGCCATTTGATCAGACTGATAAACCGCGCATCCACGCGCAGAATATCTGCCGACCATGTTCCATCCGTATCGTTAAACTCAAACGCCGTCCGCTTACTCTGATTTGCAAACATACCGGACGCATGATGTGACCACTGCCGTTTCGTATTATCTAACACTAAGATTGGTTCTTCCGGTGTTTTCTCTTTTGCATCGGAAAGAAATGATGTATATGTACAGACAGGCTTCACCTGCTCCTTCGATGAGCTTGACGAGCTTGAAAAATCAAAAACTGGCATAATAAAATTTCCCTTCTTATTTATAATAGTCTCTAGTTCCCCTACATCCTATAAAACCACATTTTCGTCAAATTTACAATATACAG
>ULXO01055579.1_pt1 | contig 12495 bp, 8 predicted proteins | sample 1961391 | NCBI WGS metagenome assembly ULXO01 (sample SAMEA4835841, study PRJEB28245) | human gut metagenome | biome: gut microbiome; material: fecal sample | place: Denmark | collected 2008 | reverse complement strand
TATATAAAACAAATTGAAGAAATTGTAGAACAAGGAATACAAAAAGGTGAAATAAAACAAGGAAATCCACAAGCAATAGCTTCAGAAATATATAGTTTGATTTGTGCTAATCTTGTTTATAAAGTAAGAGATAGAGAAAATTTTGATATAATGAAATTATATAAAGAATATGAAAATACAATAATAAAAGGACTAAAAGAAAATTAAAAAGCAAAGAAAATAATAAAAATAATTGATAAGAGTATAGTAGCATAGAAGGGAATGAATTTATAATGAGAAAACCAATTCATAAATTTACAAAATATACAGATTTGAAAGAAATGTTACAAAAATCAGGTGAAGAATTTGGAGATAGACCAGCATATATATTTAAAACAGAAGAAAAAGGTAAATTTAGGGAAATAACACATAGTGAATTTAGAGAGGAAATAAATGATTTAGGAACTAAATTATTAGATTTAGGGCTAAAAAATAAAAGAATAGCTGTAATATCAGAAAATAGATATGAATGGGCAGTAGATTACTTAGCAGTGGCAACTGGAGTAGGAGTTATTGTACCATTAGATAAATCATTGCCAAATAACGAAATAGAAAGTTTAATAAAACGTTCAGAGGTTGAAGCAATATTTTATTCAAAAAAATATGATGAAGTTATGAATAAAATTAAAGAACAAAATGAAACAAATTTAAAATATTTTATATCTATGGATTTAGAAAAAGAAGAAAATGGAATAAAATCACAAAAAGAATTAGCAGAACAAGGAAAAGCTTTAATCGATAACGGAAATAGAGACTTTTTAGATGCTAAAATAGATAACGAAAAAATGGGAATAATGCTATTTACTTCAGGAACAACAGCTATGTCAAAAGCTGTAATGTTATCTCATAAAAATATTTGTTCTAACTTAGCAGATATTGCATCAGTAATAAAGGTAACAGAAAAAGATAGATTTTTGTCATTTTTACCATTACACCATACTTTTGAATGTACAGTTGGATTCCTATATCCAATATCAGTTGGTGGAGCAATATGTTTCTGTGATGGAATAAGACATATCGCAGAAAATATAAAAGAATATAAAATTACAGCAATGATATCAGTTCCGATACTTTTTGAATCTATGTATAAAAAAGTAATGAAAGGAATTGAAAAAAAAGGAAAATTAGAAACTGTAAAAAAAGGAATGAAAATAAGTCAATTTTTATTGAAATTTGGAATTGACATAAGGAAACAATTATTTAAAGAAATACACCAAACATTAGGGGAAGATGCTAGGCTATTTGTTTCAGGAGGTGCTGCACTAGATCCAGAAACAGAAAAAGGATTTAATGCAATGGGATTCACAATGTATCAAGGATATGGACTTACAGAAAGTTCTCCTGTTATAGCAGCAGAAGATGATAAATATCAAAGAATAGGTTCAATAGGAAAAGCGTTCCCTAGTATAGAAGCAAAAATAATTAATCCTGACGAAGATGAAATTGGAGAATTGGTAGCAAAAGGGCCATCAATTATGCTTGGATATTATAATAACGAAGAAGCTACGAAAGAAACATTAGAAGGTGAATGGCTACATACTGGAGATTTAGCAAGAATAGATAAAGATGGATATATCTTTATTTCTGGAAGAAAGAAATTTGTTATAGTATTAAAAAACGGAAAAAATATATTCCCAGAAGAGCTAGAAACATTGGTAAATAAAATCGAAGGTGTTAAAGAAAGTTTTGTCTACGGAAGACCAGAAGATGATGGAGACTATAAAATCTGTGCGAAACTTGTATATGACCCAGAAATTGTAAAAGAAGAATATGGAACTACAGATGAAAAAGAATTAAAAGATATATTGTGGAAAGAAGTAAAAAAAGTAAACAAAGAAATGCCTGCATATAAATATATAAGAGACATAAGTGTTACCGATAAAGAATTAATAAAAACAACAACACAAAAAACAAAAAGAGCAGAAGAAATAAAAACAGTATTATAAAAATTATACAAGATTTAATATATAGCAATATAGCGAAACTTGAAATAAAGCTTTTTATTACGTTCCTCGGCTTATTACGAAATTCAAGAAATTCTAACTTGTTTTATGGCACCCTTCCATTAAAATGAACTTTTTCCATAAAACTACATAAGAATTTCTATAATTTCTTCATTCGCATTCGTCACTTCATTCAAAGCTTTATTTCAAGTTTCGCTTATAATGTTAAATTTTTAACGAACACTTGTAATACATTTGTAATATTTCTGTAATAAAAACTTAACAGAAAAAATAAGTGCTGTATCTTGTAGTTTTTTGTAGGTTAATGTATAATAAAAGAGAACAGCAAAGCTGAATACGCGTAAGATGAAGGAGGTAATTTACAATGTCTAGATCTGGCATAGTAAATGTGAGAATGGTTATCACTGAAGAAAAGATATTATCAAATATAGATAAAGTACAAAAATTAATAAATCCAAAAAGTAAAAAACAAATAGTTCAACTAGAAGATGATACATATTTTAAAGATTTGGTTGAATCTATAAAAACATATTTAATAGAATATCCAAAGAAAAAGAATTTTCCACCAAGTGTATATAAAGCTGCATATGGTTTAGTTGAATTTGCAACAAATCAATTTGAAGAAAATACTAAAAAAATCGAGGAATTAATCCGCCAAAGAGAAGAAAATATTGCATTAGCTGGTAAATTAAAAGAAGTAATGGAAGCAGTTGAAAACAAAGAAGAAGACTGGAAAGATCAAGTTAAAGCAGCCGAAGAGGATTTCTCAGAGGATATAATAGAACCATTAAATATAATTGGAAAAGCAAAAGGAACAACATCACAAAATTATCAAGATGCAATGAAGCTATTAAAAGCAAGAGTAAATAATTTAGAATCTAATCTACATATAGAAATAGATATGGAAAGAATAGAAGACAAATCAAAGGCTTTAAGTTATATTGGAATTGAAATTGCAGATGCGTTAAAATCTATTCCAACACCAGTTGAAGAAATAGAAGAACAACCTGTAGTTGAACAAATTGAACAAGTTCAAGAAATAAAAGAGCAAGAAGTAGAACAAAAACAAGAAAATGTTCAAACTGCTCAAGTAGAAGAAGAACAACAACAATATAATCAAGAAATGACATTTGAAACTAAACCAAGCTTATGGCAAAGATTCAAAAATAGTAAATTTGTAAGAGCAATAAAAGCTGTTACAAGAATAAGAATAGTTTTAGATTATTCAGATGCACTTCCAGAAGGAAGAGGAGAAAACAAATAATAGTAAAAGTGAAGAGGAAAGTTACATAACTTTCCTCTTCTTGACTTTTCCTAACTTATATAGTATAATAAAAAACAGTTGTTAGCATATAGAAATGCTATGTTATGAGATTTTATTATAAATTATACCTAATTAAAATGTAGTAAGGTATACGAAAAAATATGAGAGCGGAAACAAATTAAATAAAACAAAATAGTTTATATAAAAGCTGGGAGAAGCAATATAAATATAAACTTTATTAATGTATATAAAAATAATTAGGAGAAAAAAATAAAACTCAAGAGATTAGGCAAAAGCCAATAAAAGTTATAAGAAGAGAAGGGAGATTTTATGGCAGAAGAAAATTTAGAAAAAAGGCCAACAAATAATAAAGCCAAAGTAGAAACAAAAAGAAAAAGAGTAACTAAAAAAGAAGGAGAAAATGTAAAAAAAACTAGAGAAGGAGTAAAAAGAAATACCAAAAGTTTAGAAAACAAAAAAGAAACAAGGGCAGTAAAAAAAGAAAATACGAAAACAACCAAAAGAGAAAATACAAGAACAGTAAAATCAGAGAAAGGAAAAGGTACTACTACTAATCAAAGAAGAAAAACAACAAGAAATACAAATAAATCAATATTTAAAAAATCAAAATTAAAAATAATTCCATTAGGCGGTTTACATGAAATAGGAAAAAATATAACTGTTTTTGAATACGAAAATGAAATAATAGTTGTTGATTGTGGTTTATCATTTCCAGAAGATGATATGCTAGGAATAGATTTAGTTATACCAGATATAACATATCTAGAAAAAAATGTTGATAAAATAAAAGGTTTAGTAATAACTCATGGACATGAAGACCATATTGGTTCAATACCATATTTATTGAAAAAAATAAATGTTCCAATTTATGCAACTAAACTAACAGTTGGATTAATAAAAAATAAATTAGAAGAACACAAATTATTGAGAACAACTGAATTACATGAAGTGACTCAAGGTGAAACAGTTAAATTAGGAAAAAACTTTAAAGTAGAATTTATTAGAAGTTCGCATAGTATCCCAGATTCAGTAATGCTAGGAATAACAACACCAGCAGGAACAATATTGCACACTGGTGACTTCAAGGTAGATTTTACTCCAATAGATGGAAAAATAATGGACTTTGGAAGAATTGCTGAACTAGGAGAACAAGGAATTTTAGCATTAATGTCAGATAGTACAAATAGTGAAAGAAAAGGATTTACAATGTCTGAAAGTTCAGTAGGGGAAGTATTTGATAAATTATTTTTACATTGTACAAAAAGAATAGTTGTAGCAACATTTGCGTCAAATGTACACAGAGTTCAACAAATTGTTAATGCAGCGATAAAATATAACAGAAAAATTGCTGTCTGTGGAAGAAGTATGATAAATATGATTACAACTGCAAGAGAATTAGGTTATATTGAATGCCCAGAAAATTTATTTATTGATATAGATATGATAAAAAATTATACTGATGAACAACTAGTTATAATTACAACAGGAAGTCAAGGAGAACCAATGTCAGCATTAACAAGAATGGCAGCTGGAGACCATAGAAAAGTAAAGATTACACCAAATGACTTAGTAATTATTTCTGCAACACCTATACCAGGAAATGAGAAATTTGTATCAAAAGTAATTGATGATTTAATGCAAATAGGAGCAGAAGTTGTATATAGTGCATTAGAAGATGTTCACGTATCAGGCCATGCTTGTCAAGAAGAACAAAAATTAATAATAGCATTAGCAAAACCAAAATACTTTATACCAGTACATGGAGAATATAGACAATTAATTGCCCATAGTGAAACCGCTCAAAGTATGGGAATAGACAAAGACAACATCATAATGCTACAAAATGGTAGAGTATTAGAAATTAATGAAGATAGTGCTGAATTTACAGGTACAGTTCAAAGTGGAAGAGTGCTTGTTGATGGTTTAGGAGTAGGAGATGTTGGAAATATCGTATTAAGAGATAGACAACATTTATCACAAGATGGTTTAATAATTATAGTATTAACAATGGACGGATCAACAGGGGAAGTAATAGCCGGACCAGATGTCATTTCAAGAGGATTTGTTTATGTTAGAGAATCAGAAAACTTAATGGATGATGTAAAAGCAGTTGTAAGGCATGAAGTAAAAAAATGTGAAGAAAAAGAAATTCGTGATTGGTCAACAATAAAAACAACTGTAAGAGAAAACTTAAGAGATTATATATTTGCAAAAACAAAAAGAAATCCAATGATTATACCAATTATTATGGAAGTATAATAAAATGTAGTAATACCAAGCTATTTAAAACTTGGTATTACTTTTTATTACATTTATATAGATTATTTAGTAGAATAAAATTGAAATTTATTTTTTTTAATACATAAAGAAGGAATTATGTAAAATGTGTCGAATTATATAAATGTGTATATTAATGAAAAATACAAGAAAGTGGGAGAAAAATGCCAAGATATAGTGACGAAATTATAGAAGAAGTAAGACAATCAAACGACATAGTTGATATAATATCACAATATATGCATTTAAAAAGAAGCGGACGAAATTATTTTGGATTATGTCCATTTCATAATGAAAAATCACCTTCTTTTTCTGTTTCACCAGATAAGCAAATATTTCATTGTTTTGGCTGTGGAGTAGGTGGAAATGTATTTACATTTTTAATGAAAATAGAAGGAATAAGTTTTGTAGAAGCAGTTCAGTCTTTAGCTGAGAGAGCAAATATACAATTACCGACATTTGAAAATAGTGCTGATTCAGCAAGAGAAGAACTAAAGGCAAAAGTATATAAAGTAAACGAGTTTACAGCTGCTTTTTATCACGAAAATTTATACAAACCCACAGCAAAAGAAGCACAAGAGTACATTAAAAAAAGAAAATTAACAAATGAAATTCTACAATCATTTAGAATTGGTTTTTCTGGAAAATTTGATGAACTATATAAAGCACTAAAAAAAGAAGGATTTAACGACCCGGAAATTTTAGAATCAGGTTTAGTAAACAGAAATGACAATGGGACATATATAGATAGATATAGAAACAGGTTAATGTTTCCAATATGTGATGCACGAGGAAGAGTAATTGCATTTGGAGGAAGAGTTTTAGACGATTCAAAACCTAAATATATAAATTCCCCAGAAAATGTAGTCTATAGTAAAGGTAGAAATTTATTTGGACTAAATGTTGCAAAGAAAAGTCAAGAAACCAAAAAAAGAATTCTTATAGTAGAAGGATATATGGATGTAATATCTTTACAACAAAGAGGAATTCCAAATGTGGTTGCACCATTAGGAACAGCGTTAACACAACAGCAAGGATGGTTGCTAAGAAAAAATTCGGAACAAATAGTATTAAGTTTTGATTCAGATGAAGCAGGGCTACAAGCAAAAATAAGAGCACTAGATATATTACAAAATATGGGATGTGATATACGTGTGTTGCAAATGGAAGGTGCTAAAGACCCTGATGAATTTATTGTAAAATATGGCAATGCAAGATTCAAAAATTTAGTGGATAAAGCATTATCAGTAATTGAATTTAAAGTAAAATTATTGAAAAAAAACTTGAATTTAGAAAGTACAAATGACAAAATAAAATTTTTAAATGAAATTGCAAAATTAATATCTAAAGTTGATAATAACATTGAAAGGGAAATTTATATTGAAAAAATTGCTAAAGAATATGAAATTTCAAAAGAAGCTATTTATGCAGAAGTAAATAAACTTACATACGCAGGAAACAAAAGTGAGAAAATATTGGACAAGCCAAAACCAGTATTTACACATAAAAAAGTAGAACAAGTAGTTTCGGAGGCAGTAATAAGAAGAGAAAATACAGTACTTGCAATATTGCTAATGGGGGATTTAAGTATTTTTCAAATTATAAAAGCAAATATTACAGTTGAAGATTTTAAAGACGAATTAAATAAGCAAATTGCTCAAAAAATGTATGAAGAATTTGAAAAAGGAAATAGTAATATAAATGCAATTTTAGATAAAATGGATGAAGAAGAACAAAGCCATATAACAGAAATATTAGCAGATGATTATGAATTAGATGACATTGAAAAGGCAATAGATGATGTTATGCAAAGCTATGAAAAAGATAAATTGACTAGTAGAAAATTTGAGATTCTTGAAATATTAGAAAAAAATGACGGAACTTTGGAGCAAGAAGAAAAAAGTAAATTAGAAAAAGAGCTAAGTGATACTATAAGTAGATTAGCTAAAATGAAATAGGGGTGAAAAAAATGGCAAGTAAAAAAGAAGAAATAGAAAAAGAAAATACAAAAGTAGTAAAAAAGGTGACAACGGAAAAGGAGAATATAAAGACAAATAAAAAAACTGTAGCAGAAAAAGAAACAGAAAAATTAGAAAAAGCAAGAGAAAAAATAAAAGAAAGCCATAAAAAGGAAGAAAAAGCTGTTAAAGAAGCCAAAAAATCTAACACAGAAAAAACTAAAAAAGTAGAAAAGAAGAATGAAAAAACTTCTAAGGATAATGTAATAAAAGACGAAAAAGTAAATAAAATTTTAAAGAAGGCTAAAGAACAAGGCAAAATTACATATGGTGACCTTGCAAAAGAATTAGACGATGTTAATCCTGACCAAATAGACCAAGTGTTTGATGCTTTTGAAGAAATGGGAGTTAATCTTTTAAGTGACGATATTGATGATGAAGAACCAGACATAGAAGATTTAAAAGAAGTAGAAGATTTAAAATTAGATGAAATAACAGATACAAGTTATGAAGGAATAAATGTAGATGACCCAGTTAGAATGTACTTAAGAGAGATAGGAAGAATACCACTTTTAACATTTGACCAAGAATTAGATTTAGCTAAAAGAATACTAGATGGTGATGAAGAAGCAAAAAAAGAATTAGCAGAATCAAACTTGAGATTAGTTGTAAGTATTGCTAAGAAATATGTTGGTAGAGGAATGCTATTTTTAGACTTGATTCAAGAAGGAAATATGGGATTAATCAAAGCAGTAGAAAAATTTGATTATACAAAAGGATTCAAATTTAGTACTTATGCTACATGGTGGATTAGGCAAGCAATTACAAGAGCAATAGCAGACCAAGCAAGAACAATAAGAATTCCAGTTCATATGGTAGAAACTATAAATAAGTTAATTAGAACATCAAGACACTTATTACAACAATTAGGTAGAGAACCAACGCCAGAAGAAATTGCCGCAGAAATGGAAATACCTGTAGAAAAAGTAATGGAAATTCAAAAAATTGCGCAAGATCCAGTGTCTCTAGAAACTCCAATTGGAGAAGAAGATGATAGTCATTTAGGTGATTTTATTCAAGACGATGATAGCCCAGCACCACACGATTCAGCAGCATATACATTGTTAAAAGAACAATTAGAAGAAGTAATGAATACATTAACACCTAGAGAAGCAAAAGTTTTAAAATTAAGATTTGGCTTAGAAGATGGAAAAGCAAGGACACTAGAAGAAGTTGGTCGCGAATTTGACGTAACACGTGAAAGAATTAGACAAATAGAAGCAAAAGCTTTAAGAAAATTAAGACATCCAAGTAGAAGTAAAAAGTTAAGAGATTATATGAGCTAAAAATTTATGGAATACGGAGGATAATATGGAGCAAATAGTAGGATTTATAGAAAATATAAAGTCAGTACAAATTGTAGATATGCTAGTAGCTATATGTATAATGGTCTTATTTACAGTATTAAGCCCAAGTATATCATATATTATTGTAAGATTATTTAAAAGAAAAAGCAAAAAAAAGGAAATAAGAAACAGTGCATTTTATAGTCCATTAAAAATATTCTTTTCAATATTAGGAATATATATAGCAGTAGTATTTTTAAGGGAATCATTAAATATTTCAAAAGAGATTATGGAAGTAGTAACTAAAGGATTCTGGATAATTAGTACAATAGCATTTAGCAAGGCTTTAGCACAGAGTTTTACGATGAAATCTAGCTTGATTATAAAATACAAAGAAACAACAGAAAAAGATATAAATGACGGAATGCTTAAATTTTCATTAAAAATAGTAAGGATAATTATATATGCAATTGCAATATTAATAATATTAATAATTTTAAAAGTAAATGTTGGAGGAATAATTACAGGCTTAGGTTTAGGTGGTGTTATTATAACATTAGCAGCTCAAGACACAGCTAAAAATATTTTTGGTGGAATTGTAATATTTTTGGACAGAACATTTAATGTTGGAGATTGGATTGAAACACCAAATTATGAAGGAATTGTTGAAGGAATGACATTTAGAACAACAAGAATTAGAAATTTTGAGAATTCAGTTGTAAATATTCCAAACTCAACAATGGCAGACACAGCAATAATTAATTGGAGCAAAATGGAAAAGAGAAGATATAAAATAAGATTGCCATTCTCCTTTGAAATAACATCAGAGCAAATGAATATGTTAAAAGAAAAAATAGAGGCAATGCTAAGAAGCAATCCTGAAACAATAAATGATGATATATTATTAAGTTTTGATACAATTTCAGAAACTAACCTTTCACTATTGATAGATTTGTTTGTAAAAACAACAAGTTATGATGATTACGAAAGAACCAAAGATAAAGTGAATGCACGAATATTAGACATTGTACATAATTCTGGAATGAAACTTGCATATCCTGCAAGTACAGTCTTTGTAGATAATGAAAATAATAGATAAAATAGATCTAAAAGAAAAGCGGTAAATAAAAGTGGAAAAACCATTTTGTATTTACTGCTTTTTATAATAAAAAATAACGCTGTATGAACAAATTTATCTAAAACCGTTCACGCTATAGACATAAATACCATTTATAATATATAATATCATATAAATAGTCGGAATTTTAGCAACAAGAATTGAAAAATTTTGAGCTAATAAGAAAGGATGAAACTTAAAATGAGCAATTGTATTTTAATAGTAGATGATGAATTGAGAATGAGAAAATTAATAAAAGATTTTTTATCAGCAAAAGGATATTCTATATTAGAAGCAGAAGATGGAGAAAAAGCATTAGAAGTTTTTGAAAATAACAAAAATAAAATCAGTTTAATTTTATTAGATGTTATGATGCCTAAGCTTGATGGTTGGTCAGTTTTAAGACAAATTAGGCAAGAGTCAAAAGTTCCAATTATAATGCTAACAGCAAGAGGAGAAGAACAGGATGAATTATTCGGGTTTGAATTAGGAGTTGACGAATATATATCAAAACCATTTAGCCCTAAAATTTTAGTTGCAAGAGTTGAAGCAATATTAAAAAGGACTAATAAAGACGAAAAAGAAATAAAAGATTATGATGGAATAGAAATTGATAAAGAAGGAAGAAATGTAACTGTAGATGGAAAAAATATAGAACTAAGTCTAAGAGAATATGAATTATTGGTATATCTTGTAGAAAATGAAAATATAGCGTTATCAAGAGATAAAATACTAAATAATGTATGGAACTATGATTATTATGGAGATTCAAGAACAATTGATAGTCATATAAAGAAGATAAGACACAAATTAGGTAAAAAAGGAAAAAACATAAAAACAATAAGAGGTGTAGGATACAAATTTGAAACAAAATAGAAAAGAGGAATAATAAAATGGCAAAAAGAGAAACACCATTCAATTCAGTAAGAGTAAAATTATTTTTAACATTATCGCTAGTAATTTTAGGAATAATAACATTTTTAATATTAGTAAATAATTTTGTATTTGGACAGTTTTATCTATTTAGCAAAAGGCAAGTGCTAAAATCAGTATATTCTACGGTTAATGATTATTACAATAATTGCGAAGATGGGAGTTTATCAACAGAACTAGAACAAATTGCTATAAAAAATAATTTCGATATATTAATTCGAAATAAACAAAATATAAATGTATTTACATCAAGTAAGGATTTTTTCTCAACATTAGGACAAATGGATGAAATGACTAATAAATTGCATACAGGCTCAGGGGAATTGATAGAAAAAGGGAATAAATATACAATAAGTAAAATAAAAGATACTCAAAATGGTCTAACATATGTATTGTTATCAGCAACATTAGATAATGGATATTTACTATATATCAGAATTCCAATAAATTCAATTCAAGAAAGTGTGAAGATATCAAATAACTTTCTATATTTAATGGCTGGATTTGCAATATTGATAGCTGCGGTTATAGTATCATATGTATCAAGAAAATTTACTGAACCAATTTTAGAATTAAATGCAATTGCAAAAAAAATGGCAAATTTAGACTTTAGCCATAAATATAGAATAACAGATGCAGATGATGAAATAAATAACCTTGGTAAAAGTATTAATATGATGTCAGATAAATTAGAAAGAACAATAAAACAACTTAGAAGTACAAATATAGAATTGGAAAAAGACATAGAAGAAAAATCTAAGATAGATGAAATGAGAAAAAGCTTTATATCAGACGTATCACATGAATTAAAAACTCCAATAGCTTTGATACAAGGATATAGTGAAGGGTTATTGGAAAATGTAAATTCAGATGATGAAAGTAGAAAATTCTATGCAGAAGTTATTTTAGACGAAACCAATAAAATGGATAAATTAGTAAAACAATTACTAGAATTAATGAAATTAGAATATGGAAAAAGAGAATTTACAGACACAATATTTAATGTTGTAGAAGTAGAAAAAGAAGTTATTAGAAAATCTAAAGTAATGCTAGAAGAAAAACAAGCAGAAGTAAAATACGAAACACCAGAAGAAATAAATGTATATGCAGACGATTTTTATATAGAACAAGTAATTACAAATTATATGACAAATGCAATAAAACACGTTGAACCAGTAAATGGAGAAAATTATATAAAAATAACTAATGAAGTTAATATAGAAAAAAATACGGTTAGAATAAAAGTATTCAATACAGGGGAACAAATTTCTGAAGAGCATATGGCACGAATTTGGAATCGTTTTTATAAAATAGATGAATCAAGAAATAGAACTGATGGTGGTACTGGTATAGGACTAGCTTTTGTAAAAGCGATAATGACAAACTATGGAAAAGATTATGGACTAGTAAATAAAGATAATGGCGTAGAATTTTATTTTGACTTAAATTTAAAAATATAGAACAAAATTGAAAAAATCATATAATTTAGAAAACAAAGCATAAAATTTAAATTATGAATTATGCAATATGGAGTAAAGAATCTCTCATGTTTAGTAGAAAAAATCTAATAAACACG
>ULXO01044048.1_pt1 | contig 12537 bp, 7 predicted proteins | sample 1961391 | NCBI WGS metagenome assembly ULXO01 (sample SAMEA4835841, study PRJEB28245) | human gut metagenome | biome: gut microbiome; material: fecal sample | place: Denmark | collected 2008 | reverse complement strand
CGCCGACGGTCCGCGTACCTTCGAAATCCGCCGACCGGGCGAAACGCAGCTTGTCGCAGTTGGATACCGCGTGCCCTCGGCTTTGGCCGAAGACACCAATGCGGTGGAAACCGCCACCGATATTCTGGCCGACTCTCCGCGCGGACGTCTTTATAAGGCGCTTGTGGAAACCGGCATGGCCACGCAGGTTTTCGGCTGGCCTATGTCCACGCGCGATCCGGGCTTCGTGATGTTTGGCGCGATGGTTAAGAAGGGTGACGACATTGAGTCCGTGAAGAACAAGCTCATTGAAACCATCGAGCTTTCCTTTGCCAAGAAGCCTGCTACCGACGAAGAAGTCGGCACGAGTCTTGCGGAAGCTGCTGTGGATTACGATCGTGCGCTTTCTGATCCTGAAGGCTTTGCCGTGGATCTCTCGGACTATATCGCCTTGGGTGACTGGCGTTTGTTTTTTGCCGATCGCGATGCGACTGCCAAGGTGACGCCTGATGCCGTCAACACGGCTGCGGCTACCTATTTTGTTCGAGACAACCGCGTGGTCGGTCTCTTTATTCCGGATGATCATCCCAAGCGTGCGCCCTATATGACCACGCCCGACGTCAAAGACGTGATCGCCAAGGCAACTTTCAAGGAAGAGGGAGATCAGGCCGAAGCCTTTGACGCGAGTCAAGACAACATTGACGCTCGTACAGAACGTTTGCGCATCGGCGGCGTTGAAGTGGCGCTACTGCCCAAAAAAACGCGCGGCCGCACCGTGACCGTTCTCTCGAATTTCCAGTGGGGTAATCTTGAAAGCAATCGCGGTAAGGCGGCACTTAATTCGATGGTTCTGCCGATGCTCTCTCGCGGTGCTGAAGGAATGGATCGTAAGGCCATTGCCGACGCCTGTACCGAACTCAAAGTTCAGGGCGACGTAATGGGATACACCACGACGGCCGACAACCTTGTGGCGACCATTGAACTCTTCGGCAAGCTTTTTGAAAAGAGCACGTTCCCGACCAAGGAAGTCAATCAGCTCGTCAAGCAAATGACAACCATGATGGAAGCCAAGAGTGATGATCCGGTCTATATGGCTCGTGAAGCGTTGAAGAAGCACTTCCAGACTTACCCGGCGGGTGATCCGCGCAACACGGTGCTCAATGAAGACCTGATTAAGGGACTCAAGTCGCTTACTCGTGAAGAACTCTACGACTGGTACAAGACGGCTGTGAGTGCTGAACACGGTGCAATTGCCATCGTCGGTGAATTCGATCCGGCCGCCGTCAAGGCCGCTCTTGAAAAGCTCTACGGCAACGCTAAGAAGGTTGACGCGAAGTATGCCTATGAGCGTTACTTCGGCGAATATAAGCCTGTGGCTGCCGAACGCATCGTGATCGACGCTCCGAGCAAGGAAAACGCAGTGATTGTGGCACGCGTTGATTTTGCAGCAAGTGTCAACGATGAGGATGCAGCTGCGCTTGTCGTGGCTGACTGGATTCTGGGCGGCGGTACGGGGCTTTCCAATCGCCTCGTTGATCGTCTGCGTCAGAAAGAAGGTTTGTCATACGGCGTCGGCTCGCACGTGAAGCTGCCGCAGTTCGGCAATCGCTCGAGCTGGATGATGTCCGCAATCGTCGCGCCGCAGAATTTGCCCAAGGCAGAAGCCTGCGCTAAGGAAGAAATCGAGCGTGCGGTCAAGGAAGGCTTCACTGACCAGGAAGTGAAGGAAGCCATCAAGGGCATTTTGGATTCTCGTGCTGTCAACCGTGCACAGGACGACTACCTTGCTCAGAGCTGGCTACAGTTTATGGAAGCGGGCAAGACGTTTGCTTTCAGCAAGCAGTTTGAAGAACGAATCGCCGCCGTGACGGTCGACTCCGTCAATGCCGCTTTGCGCCGCATGGTGGTGCCGGAAAATGTGACCTGGATTCTTTCGGGTGATCTGGCAAAGGCCGGAATCAAGAACTAATCCGCTCTAAAATCTGGCTCAACCAGAAGGCAGCGTCAACTCATCGGTAGTAGGCGCTGCTTTTTTCTATCGCTGTTCGCGTAGAAAACCTTCGCCTTCAGGCGTGAGCTCAATGCCGGCGGCCTTGATGCTCGCAGCGATCTCTCGCGTACATTCGAAAACAGCAGGATCGATTCGTCCGGCAGCCTTGGGCCAGAAGACATAGAAGGGAATGGTCAGCGGCTCTTTGAGATCGATCAGTTTGCAGTCGTTGGAAACGCTTTTTGCTGCCAGTCGGTCAGTGAAATGCACTCCGACGTTGCGCTTGACGAAACGAAGGGCCACCTGCGTGGACGATACTTCGGCAGCAATGCGAGCTTGAGTTGGCATGAGACGTCTGGCGTGTTCCTGTTCGAGTGTGTCTTTGGAAAGAATCACGAATTCGGCATCTCGGCAATCTTCCTGACCGACGGCGTCGAGCTGCGCGATCGGGTGTTGACGGCTTGCCACCAGACAAAAAGGAAGGTGAGCAAGCGCCGTTTTTTCCAGATCGTCGTGACTGCTCAGAAGCGTGCCGAAACCGACGTCAAACGGGTGTGAGTATTTGGAGTAGTGGATGTCGCGGCTGGCATGTACGTCCATCGTCACTCGCAAGGTTTCCTCATGGCGCTTCATGATGGTGACCACGGCCGGAATGATCACGTCGGAGCAGTGGCGAGCGAGTACCGCAATGCGAAGTATCTTTTTTCGATCACGCTGTCTGGAATACTCTTCCAATCGTTGCCAAGCTCGCATTGACTCCATGGCAACTCTGTAAAAATCGGCACCTTCTTCGGTAAGGGTCAATGCCTTGCCTGATCGATCAAAAAGCGTAAACCCGAGCCGTTCTTCTAGCTGAGAAATCACACGGCTTGCGGCGGAGGCCGAGAGCGCGATTTTGTCTGCGGCCGCAAGCAAACTTCCCGATTCGACGACGGCGCAGAAGAGGCGGACGGATTTCGATTTGAGTTCCATGTGGGCGATATGAAAAAAGGAGCGGGTCTAAGCTGCTTTCAGGGCGACCGAAAACGAGTCGTGTGCAATTAGGCGACACACGATAAAACTATCATCCGATAATAGGGGATCGTCTACGATTGTCGAAGATAATACCCTGGGACGGTTGACTTGAGGTTGGCAAGCCTTCAGAAAGAAGAAAGGGGCGCATATAGCACCCCTCGGATCTGTTGCATTTTGCAATGCTTGTTAGTGGCAAAAGCTCGTTTCCTAACGATATTGCCCGGCAAGTTTAGCCTGCTCCTAGCGTCACGTCAATGATCAGAGTAGCAACAAGCGGAGTTTGATATGTCTTCAAAGATGCGTTATCGCCTTGCACTGGATTTAGGAACAACGTCGATTGGTTGGGCCATGCTCAGGCTTGACCAACAAGACCGGCCGTGCGCTGTTATCAGGGCTGGTGTGCGAATTTTTAATGATGGAAGAGTTCCGAAGACGGGGGAGGCTCTGGCAGTACAACGACGCTTGGCGCGACAGCAACGCCGGACGCGTGATCGCAGTCTTAGGCGCAAGAACAAACTGATCAATATGTTGGTTCGGTTTGGCTTTTTTCCTGAAAATCTGGCAGAGCGGAAATCGCTTGAGAGACTGAATCCGTATGAATTGAGAGCAAAGGGGTTGGAGCATCAACTCAAGCCGGAAGAATTTGCCAGAGCTTTGTTTCACCTGGCACAGCGTCGTGGATTTAAATCTAATCGAAAAACGGACAGAGGCGATGCTGAGTCCGGTGTTATGAAAACAGCGATTGTAGAAACCAAACAAGAAATTGAAACCCTGGGTTGTCGCACAATCGGCGAGTACCTCTACAAGCGATTGCAGGCCGGGTTAGGAACAAGGGCGCGTCTTCGAGACAAGCCCAAGGTGAAAGGAGGTGCGACGAAGTCATACGACCTGTATCTGGAAAGAAGCCAGGTAGAGACGGAATTTGATGCACTTTGGGATGTTCAGAGTCGTTTTGCTCCAGAGCTTTTTACGCAGGAAAAACGTGAGGCCTTAAGGGATACCATTTTCCATCAACGAGATCTGCGCCCTGTGAAGCCGGGGCGCTGTACTTTGTTCCCTGAGGAAGAGCGAGCACCTCTGGCTTTACCCTCTCAGCAAAGATTCCGGATCTGCCAGGAGGTAAATAATCTGCGCAAAATCGATGAGCATTTGTGTTCGATCGAACTCACCCAGACAGAAAAAGCAAAGCTGGTACAGGCTTTGAGCGGAGCCCGAAAGAAAACATTCGAGCAACTCCGAAAGGTCATTGGTTATGAAGGTCAATTTAATCTTGAAGAGGCAGGTGCAGGTAGGGCGGATCTTAAAGGAAATGAAACAGCTGTCGTCATCGGGAAGATCATTGGGAAGGATTGGCTGAAATATTCGCTATCAGAACAAGATAAGCTGGTACTGATGCTACTCAATATTGAATCTGAATCCGAGCTTATCGGCAAGCTTCAAGAAGAATTCGACTTGTCGGAAGCTGTAGCGAAGAAATTATCTGGGGCCCCATTGGTTAACGGGTACGGATCCCTTTCCCGTAAGGCAATAGATTTGATACTGCCCTTCCTTGAGCAGGGTATGACTTACGATAAAGCGGTTGCGGCTGCAGATATTCCTTCGCACAGCGATTTGACATGGCAGGTGAAGAGTGATGAATTGATGGATCAACTTCCCTACTATGGCGAAGTTCTGCAACGTCACGTTGGGTTTGGCACTGGAAATCCTGAAGATGCGCCGGAGGTGCGTTTTGGAAAAATTGCTAATCCGACGGTTCATATTTGCTTGAATCAGCTTCGCCTTGTTGTAAATTTAATTATCAAGCGTTACGGAAATCCGGATGGAGTTGTGATCGAGGTTGCCCGAGATCTAAAACTTTCTCGAGAAAAGAAAAACGAGATTGTAAGAAAGCAAAAGAAAAATCAAGAAAAAAGAGAACAGGTTAGAAAAGAGATAGCAGCTATTCTTGAGTGCGATGAAACTCTGGTTACGAGTGAGGATATTGAAAAGTGGTTACTTTGGGAAGAGCTTAACCCAGGAAATGCTTTAGATCGTCGTTGTCCCTATACGGGTAGACAAATAAGCGCAGTGGATCTTCTCTCAAAAGCCTTCGAGATCGAACATATTCTGCCAAGATCGCGGACGCTTGATGATTCCAGGGCCAATAAAACGGTATCTTATTGGGAGGCTAATCGCTTGAAGTCAAACCTGACGCCTTGGGAGGCTCGGGAGATTTTTGAGGCCCACGGGTGGAATTATGAAGATATATTAAAGCGAGCAGAAAATCTTCCTCCAAATAAGCGTTATCGTTTTGGTGCGGATGGATACAAAACGTGGCTGAGAGAGGACTCCGATTTTTTAGCTCGAGAACTAACGGATACTCAATATATCAGTCGTATTGCTAGAGAATATGTTTCTTTTGTTTGCCCGAAGAACACGTATGTGATTCCCGGACGAATGACGGCGATGCTCAGACATTGTTTGGGGCTTAACACGATTCTCAGTGATGATGACAAAAAGAATCGAAACGATCATCGCCATCATGCTGTGGATGCATGTGTCATTGGCATAACAGACAGATCACTGCTGAACAAGATTGCTGCATTGAGCGCAAGAGGTGAGGAACAGAACGATAGGAAGTTTCAAAGATCGGTTGAAGAGCCATGGAGAGGCTTCCGTGAGAGCGTGTGTCGCGCAGTTGAACGGATTAATGTCAGCCATCGTCCCGAGCACTCTTACGAAGGTCAGATGCATGATCAGACGGCCTACCCAATTGACAAAAATGGCCAGGGTTGGAAAAAGGAAGTCAAGTCCAACGGGCAAACTGAATGGAAGAAAATTTCTGTTATTCCGATTGTCTCCCAAAAGGCTGCTCAACGTCATGGCTACTTGTCGGATGGTACTTTGAGACCTTATAAGGGATATTCTGGAAACAGTAATTTCTGCATTGAAATTACTGTTAATGAGAAAGGAAAATGGCAGGCAGAGTTTGTGACGACTTACGATGCTTACCAGATTGCCAGAAAATTCGGCAAAGATAAGTTATATGGAAAGGAAAGTCAAAGCGGGCATAAGTTAGTCATGCGACTGATGAAGAAGGATGTAGTGGCAATGGAGGATGTCGATGGGTGCAGAAGGTTGTATTTGTTGCATAAATTTAGTACAAATGGCGTGTTATCTTTTGCTCCAATAAACGAAAGTAATGTTAGTGCAAGAGTTACTGAAGGAAGTTTTAAGTATGTTTCAAAAACTGCTGGTTCATTGCAAAGAGCAAAAGCTAGACAAGTAATGTTGAGTCCTCTTGGGGATCGATCATAATTTTAACGGCATAAATCAAACAAGAGAGGTGCACTATGATCGGAAGAATTGTGGAAATACAAACCGATGGAAGACACCTCTCTCTATTTAGAGGTTTTCTTAGAATTGAAGCAAAAGGGGATCATTGGAAGGAAATAGGAAGAATTCCATTAGACGACATCGTAGCGGTAGTCTCAAATGCACATGGAATTACCTACACAAACAACATTATGGTTGAATTGGCTAGAAGAGGTATTCCATTTGTTTTGACGTCAGATGATCATGAACCTGTTGGTGTTTTGTGGTCTGTTTCTTCTAATTCAACGCAATCGAAAAGAATTGAAGCTCAGATTCAAGCATCTTTGCCTTTGAAGAAAAATATCTGGGCAGAAATTGTTAGGGCAAAAATACGGTCTCAAGCTCAAGGTCTTGAATATTTTGGAAAGAAATCAAACTATCTCATCCGGTTAATCAAAGATGTAACCAGTGGTGATACAACGAATCGCGAGGCTGTAGCGGCTAAATATTATTTCAGAGAATTGTTTGGAAACCAATTTGTTCGAGATCGCAAAGAGTTAGGTATCAATGCAAGATTGAATTATGGATATACAATACTTAGAACTGCAGTAATACAGGCAGTCTTAGCTTCTGGTTTGCATCCAAGTGTCGGTTTACACCATAAAAATGAGTTCAACTCATTTAGATTGGTTGATGACTTGATTGAGCCGTTTCGTGTTCTGGTTGACGTTAAAGTAAAAACGTTATGTGACGGTTATTCGCCTTATGTGGAACTAGAAAATGGCGTGACCGCAGATGAGAAAGCGGCTTTAGTAGGCGTGTTGCATACGCCAGTTTTGCTCAAAGATGGAACAGCTACTCCTGCAGTAGTGGCGATCCAAAGTTTATCTGTTTCGATTGCTCAAAAATTTATAGACAAGGAAGCCGAGTTGATTTTACCAGATAAATTTATATATGAAGAAACAATAAAAGGTTTGTTTTAAAGATGATTTCTGGGTATCGTTTAATGTGGTTGATGGTGATGTTTGATTTGCCGGTACAGACAAAAAAAGACCGGAAATTAGCCAGTAAATTCCGAAATGATTTGCTTGACCTCGGATTTTTGCGTTGTCAATTCAGCATCTATGTCAAGTTTTGCGTCGGAACAGAGAGAACAAAAACCATCTTTCGATACATTAAGAACCTGTTGCCGCCTAAGGGGCAGGTAAGCATCTTGACCATTACTGACAGTCAGTTCAAGAAGATCCGGACGTACGACAGCCGAAAAAATGCGCTGACGGCAAAACAGCCGAAACAGCTGGAACTGTTTTAGCAGAAGTGGCAAAATTTTAATGCGAAAGCTTCTAAAAATCCTTATAAATCAACGGGGTGGTGTGCTCGTATTTTATATCGTTAGGAAACGAGCTTAAGCCAGAACATACCGGGCCTTGCCTATGCGCTCTCGCGTATTTTATATCGTTAGGAAACGAGCTTAAGCCAGAACTTCTTGATCTCTGCCGTAATAGGCTTCGGCATTTTATATCGTTAGGAAACGAGCTTAAGCCAGAACTGTTGTGTCGGTGTCATGGTGTTGATCCCCTATTTTATATCGTTAGGAAACGAGCTTAAGCCAGAACTTGACGGCGGGTTTCGGTGCGAGTAGGTCTATTTTATATCGTTAGGAAACGAGCTTAAGCCAGAACTTAACAGTTTCATTGCCAGTAGTATGGACTATTTTATATCGTTAGGAAACGAGCTTAAGCCAGAACAAAACTCCTCGGACTTAGTAAAACTCCTTGGATTTTATATCGTTAGGAAACGAGCTTAAGCCAGAACCCAAATTGATCGCGGTTCGCTGCTGGATGAATTTTATATCGTTAGGAAACGAGCTTAAGCCAGAACCTGCGCAGCGTGGCAATGAATAACGCGCAAATTTTATATCGTTAGGAAACGAGCTTAAGCCAGAACCCAAGTTCGTTACAGGAATGGATACCTGTTATTTTATATCGTTAGGAAACGAGCTTAAGCCAGAACGCATGTTTTAATTTCCTGCCTATACGTAGAATTTTATATCGTTAGGAAACGAGCTTAAGCCAGAACTACGACAAGGATTTCCAGACGATGATTAAGATTTTATATCGTTAGGAAACGAGCTTAAGCCAGAACATCAAGGTGAACATTGATGTCACGCTGGCAATTTTATATCGTTAGGAAACGAGCTTAAGCCAGAACCATCTTGCGAATTTGGATGTAGCAGAGATCATTTTATATCGTTAGGAAACGAGCTTAAGCCAGAACCGATCAGACTTCTCGTCGATCTCGACGGCTATTTTATATCGTTAGGAAACGAGCTTAAGCCAGAACCGTGACCAAGGCGTCCAAGTCTGAGCCTGTCGGCGAAAATTTTATATCGTTAGGAAACGAGCTTAAGCCAGAACCGTGACCAAGGCGTCCAAGTCTGAGCCTGTCGGCGAAAATTTTATATCGTTAGGAAACGAGCTTAAGCCAGAACAGTAGTCCGACACAGCGGTCGAGTCTGACTATTTTATATCGTTAGGAAATGAGCTTAAGACAGACCCCCGCACCTGTGGAGATTTTTCCATTGAATTTTATATTTTTAGTAAATAATCCAGAACATTTCTTGAATAAGAACGCGACCTTTGTGTGCTTTATGTTGTTGTAAGTGTCATTTAATAAAATATCGAAATGGGTGAGCAAAATGGTACGAAGCAGTATTTTTATTTAAGTAAAAGGAACGCCAATTAAGATGGTTTTATCGTAAAATGTTTTACGAACTTGAGTGAACAATAAAATGCCACGACTTGTATTTTGCAGTGAATCACGTAGAAGTCAAGGAGGTTAAGTAGATCAAGTAGATTCTTCCTTAAAGAAACAAGATAAAACAAAGCTACAATGCAAAAATAACAATCAACGCTGCAATATTTGCACTTTACGAAAGTGTAAAAATCGTTCACAATGCTCATCAACACAGACACGACGCCGGTCTTTCACTCAAGCAAGAGACGGCTTGCGAAAGACTCGGACGGCGGATCTCCTGTATAGAGAAGGTAGGGCCGGTCGGGCAACTGATCGGCCCTGATTTTTGCGGAAGACCGTAAGTCTGTTGTCGACGATAAGAAGAAACTGCACACGCTTTTCAGGAGTCACAGCCGTGAGCATCCCTTACGATCCGCGTTCGACGCGCGCAGAAGAGTTCATCAACGACGAGGAAGTTCTTGCTTCTCTGGCCTACGGTGAAGAAAACAAGGATAACGCAGCCTTGATTGATCAACTGCTCGACAAAGTGATGACCTTTAAGGGGCTGACGCACCGCGAAGCAGCGGTCTTGCTCGCCAATGACGATCCGGAAGTCACCAAGCGCATTTTCGATGCTGCCATCAAGGTGAAGGAACATATTTACGGCAAGCGAATCGTTCTTTTTGCGCCGCTGTATCTTTCCAACTACTGCATCAACGGCTGCACTTACTGCCCGTATCACGCCAAGAACAAGCACATCGTGCGCAAGAAGCTCACGATGGAGGAAATCGAGCGTGAGGTGATTGCGCTGCAGGACCTTGGCCACAAGCGCCTGCTTCTTGAAGCGGGCGAACACCCGAAGTACAACCCGATCGAATACATCCTTGACGCCATCAAGACGATTTATTCGATCAAGCACAAAAACGGCGCCATTCGCCGCGTCAACGTCAACATCGCGGCAACGACCGTTGAAAACTACAAGAAGTTGCACGACGCTCAGATCGGCACCTATCAGCTCTTCCAGGAAACGTATCACAAGCCGACCTACGAAGAGTTGCATCCGAAGGGACCGAAGTCGGACTACTGCTACCACACGGAAGCGCATGACCGTGCCATGCAGGCCGGCATTGACGACGTGGGTCTCGGAGTTCTGTTCGGTTTGAATCTCTACCGTTACGACCTCATTGCCTTGCTGATGCACGCTGAACATTTGGAAGCCACATACGGCTGCGGTCCGCACACGATTTCCGTGCCTCGCATCTGCCCGGCCGACGACATTGATCCGGCGACGTTCACCAACGCCGTTCCCGACGACGTGTTCCTCAAGGTTGTGGCCTTGATCCGTTTGTCTGTTCCTTACACCGGCATGATCATGTCGACGCGTGAAAGCGCACGCATTCGTACCGAAGCGCTCAAGCTCGGCGTCTCTCAGATTTCGGGGGGCTCCCGCACGTCCGTGGGCGGCTACACGATCAAGGACATCACCAAGATCGAAAACACGGCTCAGTTCGATACGAGTGACCGCCGCAGCCTTGACGAAGTGGTGCATTGGCTTCTCGACAATCACTACCTGCCGAGCTTCTGCACGGCGTGCTATCGTGCCGGCCGCACGGGCGACCGCTTCATGGAATTTGCCAAGGACGGCTCCATTGCACGCTATTGCCAGGCCAACGCCGTGATGACGATGAAGGAATATCTGTGTGATTACGCAAGCCCCGCTACGAAGGAAGCGGGCGAACGCGTGATTGCCAACGAAATTCCGAAGATCTGTCACGAGAAGATGCGCATTGCCTGCGAAAAACGCATCATCCGCATCGAAGAAGGCGAACGCGATTTCCGCTTCTAAACTGTCGCCTTCCAAGCAAGAACGCCGCCCGAGGAAAAGTTCTTCAGGTGGCGTTTGCGCGTTCAGGGGGCTGACCGGATTAGATCAGGATGCCGAGTTCTTTTTTGAAGCGAGCCACAATGGGGGCCATTTTTTCGGGTTCGGCCATCAAAAGCGGATCAACGAGAACGTTGGCTTGTTCTGGCGTCATCAGTTTCAGTTCGATCACGGCTTGTTTGACATCGCATTCCTTTTCTGCACAATAGTGCGCGACGCGCACGCCTTCCGGATAACCGAAGGTAGCGGCAACCACGGTACTCAGAGCAATTGATTCCTGAGCTTCGGTCTTGCAGCGGGCGACATTGGCCGTGATGCCCTCAACGCAGTGTTCACGCAAAATCGGAATTTCGGCTCCAAGGATCTGCATGTTTTCAAACAGGCACTTGTAGAAAGTTGCATCCCAGACATTGAGGTCAAGCTCGTCCTCGTCAACGGCCATGGTGCTGGCAACGTCGTTTCCGCAGACCTGATGGGCGATCTGAATGACCATTTCAGGTACTGTCGGATTGATTTTGCCCGGCATGATGGAGCTTCCCGGAGAAAGTGCGGGAAGATTGATTTCCATCCAGCCCGCGCGCGGACCAAAACTCATCAGGCGCAAATCCTTGCTGATTTTGGACAGTGTTACGGCACAGGACTTGACTGCGCCTGACACGGCGAGGAAGAAGTCCGGATTTTTGGAAGCCGTCGAAGAGTATTCGACTGGCAAAGATGCCGGAAACGGCAGAGTCCTGAACTATATTTCAGCCGACGGAAAGAAATTCGGCGTCGACGGCTTGGTGGGGCGAGTGGAGTTTTATGTCTCGCATCAGAAGGACGGAGATGGTTTGGTCAACAGAACTTATAAGTTAAAGATCGACGATTCCTTGTTTCAGGCACACATGGCAAGTTTGAAAAAAACAGTGCGGGTATCCGAACGAAATCATCAAGGCTAAATCGTGGCAACCATCCGGGTGGCATTGGTCCAAGGATGTACTGCAGATCAAGATGTATCGCTATGGATCGGCTACCGTTGAGTAAACCTATAAACACTGATAGTGCGTGATTGCCTACGGTTCCAACATAACCTTTCAACGTCTGATTGAAATCTGCTTTCATGCGGTTGAGCAGCGCTTGTTGCTTGCTCCCAAGCTTCATCTGATTGAAAGAATCTTGCCGCCGGCAAGCCCTGGTAATTCTTGAAGACATTCGAGCCGATTGTGTTCCCGACTCTTGACAAAACGTTCGAAAAATCATTGATGAAGTTACCTTAACCGCATTAAGCTTAACGATGTTAAGTTTTGTGAAAACAAGTTAGTACGAACAAAAAAATGCCCGCAGTTTTCACCGCAGGCAGTTTGACAATCGGTTCGGATTACCGAATTACTTCTTGACTTTGGTCTCGCGCATCTGCATAAGCGTGGCGTACGAGGGCTGCAGATCGGCTTTCACAAGCTTAGTCTTCAGATCAAAGAGCTTGCGGTAGAGCGTTGAATTGTCGGCGTTGGGCGTGTACTCGGCGTCCTTGATGATCGTTTTTTCCAGAAGCGGACGAACATCATCAATGTGACCTGCAGCTTTGGCGGCAAAGACGCAGTTCGTGACGACGGCACCGCCTGCATTGCGGTAGCGCACGACCGTGGCGTTGAGCATATCTGCC
>ULXO01043736.1_pt1 | contig 12640 bp, 12 predicted proteins | sample 1961391 | NCBI WGS metagenome assembly ULXO01 (sample SAMEA4835841, study PRJEB28245) | human gut metagenome | biome: gut microbiome; material: fecal sample | place: Denmark | collected 2008 | reverse complement strand
TATTTACATCAACATTTTTTAATTTTATATTATCAAATAAGCTCACTTCATAATTTTGTTTATATCCAGAACTTGACGAGGTTTCTATTGCTGGTTCCTCTTTTGGCTTTAATTGTATTCCAAATATTGTTTTAAAATTCATATTTTCACCTTCAAATAAAGTCATTTTATTTGGAATTGTGTCGATTGATAATATATATACATATGCAACAAATAAGAAAAATACTAATAATAGTATTCTAAGAATTTTTTTCATTATATCTTCTCCTCAAATTTACTATTATTAGTATTTACGTTTTTTATTTTTCTATTCTCTTTAATATTGTTTTTTATTCTATGCTGTTTAATTCAATTTTAAAATCAATTTTTTAGTGTTGTAACATTTTTTGTATTAGTTCAGCAGAATTATTATTAGTTTTATATGAACTCCATCTTTCTCTTCCTAGTGCAGTATAATATTTTTGTGCAATATCACTACCATTTCCTAGTGATTGCATATATTTATAAATACTTTCATTGTAATCATTATCTATATCTGCAACTTTATTTTGCATAACAACTGAGCTATAGCTTGCTGTTTCGCCATGTGGGAAAAAATATGTTGTTGAATTTTCTCCTGCTACTGATTTTCTTTCAAAGTCAGTATTCAAATATGCCCCTGTTACATTAGATAATCCAATTTCTGTCGCCCTATGGTATTCTCCATTTGCTATTAAATATATAGAATCTGTGTTTACAACTTCCTCTGTTTTTGTATTTGCTACAATTGAATATCCATTATATACTTTTCCACCTATGCTTAAGCCTTGTAGAAAGCTAATTACAGAAACATTATTTAAGATTTTATCCCATTCGTCTTCTTGTAACTTTGGCATTTGAAAATTAGTTGTTACTCCTGAGTAATTATTATAATTTGCTATTGCTATTGATAAGTTTTTTTCAATTGAATATCTAATTACAGCTAGTCTATGTTGATTAAAGTTAGAAGTTGGTTCTTCTATCGAAGTATTTCCTTCTTCTAATTTAAAAATTTTATAGTCATGATTAAATAAATCTGAATCAATTCTATTACCATTTTCATCTACTATATCTTTAGGTGTTAAGTTACTAATTTCAGAGTTAACTAACCAATCTGTAAATTCTTTAGCTTCTTTATAGTACATCTGACCAGCATCATTTACCAATTTATATTTAGTGTTTTGTTGTTCATATTTTGTACCATTTAATATAGAAAACCATGTATTTCCATTATTATTTGTATAATATTTTACACCATTAACTTTTGTATATGTGTATGAACCTGTATCTGCTGATTGATTATTTGAATTTTCATATAGTGCATTTGTCTCTGTTAGTGTTTCTGTTGGTATTTCAATATTCCTGTAATATACTTTACCATTTGAGGTTGTTACATTATCCAATACATAGCCTGATTTATTTACCGCAGTTCCATTAATAATACCTTGTACAGATATATAATTATCCAAAGCATATGTTATAACAACATTTGTATTGCTTCCTTTCTTGTATCTACAGCTATAATGTATATATGGTTTTAAATCTGATATTTTATCTCCATTTTTATAAGTTTCGCCCTCATCTTCTGTTCCCAATGTATTTGTAAATGGTGAATATATATAGAATCCATCATACATTGTATATACAAGTGCTGGCACATATGTTTTTAATATATCCTTATTATATCCAGATAAATTAAATTGAGTTGCAACAGAATTGAAAAATGTATTCACAGAAGCTTTAATGTCTCTCAGTTTAGAATTTGCTAAATCTGATGTGCTACTATTTACAGTATTCAATTGAAACGCTTTTACAGCATCATATGTCGCTGTTGTTAACTTTGTATCATAATTCATTTGCAATTCAAGTGTTTTTACTTGATTTTGTACATATGCAGTTAGTATTAATGAAATTGGTAGTATTATAATTATAAATATTACCGCTAAATTTTGTATTTTCATATTTCACTTTCCTTCGTATATAATAAAAGCTTGCAATATACATATTACAAGCTAATAAGTTTTTTACCTAATTTCCACTTCCATTTGCTGTAACTATTCCGCCATGTTCTGCTGCAATTGTATATGTATCATTTCCTGTTACAGAGTAAAAGAAATTCTTTAATTGTTGTGATAATGTTGTATTTGTATTTTTTACACTAGCTGTAAACATGTCACCTTCTTTTAATGCTAAGGTTTTAGTTACACCATTACTTGGATTTATAGTATCTAATATTTGTGATGTATACATTGTATAATATACATTTTCTCCAATTTTAGTTTTTTCAGCTTGTGTTGTTTTCTTTCCTGGGTTTTCATCTAAAACGTTAAGTTCCATTTCTACATCATAGCTATTTCCTGTTGCGGAAATATTTTCAACAAATTTGCTATATTTATCCATTGTTAATTTTCCAGTTGTTCGTACATCATCTACAAAATCAGTTGTTGCTGTTTCTACTGATAATTGTGATACATCATCAGTCCTATCTGACATTGTCATTAGTGGAAAAACAAACATTAGAACAGCTGCTAATACGATTGCTATTACAGTAATTAATGTATCTCCCATTATTTCCTCCTTTAGATATTATGTTAATATCTTTCCTTTTATTGTACAGAATAAGTTATTACCCTTTTTTCTGTTTTATTTGCATCTGGCACAGTAGGATTTGTATTATCTTGTTCTCCTGCTTCTTCTTGGTAATAAATTCCTATACTTTCTTTTAACTTTTTCCCATTTATTTTATCATAAATTCCTGCTGAATTCAAGGATATTTTCAGATTCTTCTTAAATGTGTTTTTTACAGTTTCATACTGGTCATATTTGCTCCCATATAGTATAGCCATAATAAACTGTTCTTTTTGAGTATCATTTCCTAGTACTTCTTTTTGCAAATCTATTGAATATACATTATCTTCTGTTCCTGTTTCACTATTTATTTTTTTATAAACTCCATCTGAAAATAGATTTTCTTTAAATACGATTTTATAATTTTCTTTATATGCCTTATATATTGTTGGAATTATACTTTCTAAACTTACCAGCCTTTCTGTTGTTCCATTATCTTCTACATATGAATAATCATATTCTTTATCTTTATTATTCAATATTGTCGTTGCTGCAACTCTAGTTTCAGTAAAAGAGTTGATAGTTATGGAAATAGCCATAACAAATATTAATACTGCTGCTGCCATTTTTAATGCATCTGCTGCATTTTCCATAATATCACCTCCCTACTAAATTGCTGTTTTTTATTGATTTTCTGCTATTGTTATTTCACTAATTAATCCACCTTTTGTGTTTTTAGTTACTGTAACAGAATATGTTGAACCTGTTTTGTAATCTTTTTTGTAATCGCTTGCTTGTGCTGCGGTTGTTGTATTTCCTTTTACAGTTACTTTTTTAGATGTATCATCTTGTGACATATTATTTGTATTTACTGTGTTGATAAGAGCATTAACTTGTGCTCCTCTTACATTTGAACCTAAATATTGTTCAAATTTTGAGTTAAATGTTGATACATCTACCTCTGTCATTGAGTTATTGTTTACAACTCCTGACGCTTGTTGATAAATCATTATTCCTAATGATATAATTAAGATTGCAAGTAATATTGCACCTGCAATAATTAATGCTTTTGATGCATTCTCCATAATAAATTCCTCCTCTAATTTTACTTTTGTTTATACTAATTCCAAATTCTTTTTAATTTGGAAACCTTAATAACTAATTAATTTTATATTTTATTGTGTAATCTGTTCTATAAGCATATATTTTACTTTTCCTGTTGACTTATGATAATCTATTTTTGTACATTTAAATGTTATTTGATTATAATATTGCACAAACTTGTCCATTCCACCAGAATATAATGTTTCCATATCATAAGTTTTGCTTGTGTCTAACATTTTTATATCTATTTTTATTGAATTAGTATCATTTTCTATAAATTTTCCTTTTTCATTTTTTTCAACACTTTCAGTTAAATTATTGTCATATGCCTTATTTATTAATGTTGCAATTACTGTGCCTTGAAATTCTTTATTATAGTAACTTGAAAATTGTTCATTTTCTTTTTTAGCCGCATAATAATTTGCTTTATATGTCATATACATATATGACATTCCCACTGTTATTATAATTATGATTAGGAAAAATACTGCTATTTTTTTCATACTGTTCCTCTATATTCTATATTTCTTTAAAAGTGACTTTTTGCACTCTTTTTGTATTTGAGTTTATATCTACAGTACAACTATATTTGTTGGTATTATTGCTTCCTACAAGCCCATTTACCTTATCCATATCTATTTTGCCAGTTGATCTATTTAACAAATATTTTTGTAATTCTTGCCTAATTGCTGCAACATTACCACTTTTGCCACCTATCATTGCAACAGTAATATAATAATTATTGTTTGCTGCTGCAGTTAAAGAATAGTTTGTATTGTTATTGATTGCTAAGTTTGCAACTGATACTATATCATGTACTGTACATTCTTTACCTTCATAAGAAGTAAATTGTGTATTAAATTTATTTATTTCATTCATATCTTTTTGCTTATGTATTTCTGCCGACGCTGTGCCAAAATTTGCAAATAAATATACTGCTAATGATAATATCAAAACACCTATCAGCACTCCTGCAGCCATAAGCAATGCTTTTGATGCATTCTCCATATTACAATTTGCTCCTTATTAATTAAATTTTCCTGTAAATTCAAATTCCATTTGAATAATTCTTGCTGTTTGTTTATTATATTTTGTGTTAGTGCATTTAAAATATGCTCTTTTAAATTGTATATATTCATAATATTTATAAATATCATTTCTTATTGTGCTTCCAGCTTTTATATCATCCCATTTTGTAATCTTTATTTTCTTAGATGCTGAATTAAATTTACTAACTGCTTGTTCTTGTTGAATTGTATTATTAGAATCAATAAATATCCCAGTCATACCAGTTGTTAAGTTTGTTAATGAATCTTGTCCATATTTTTTCTCAATTCTATCGACTTCATCTTTTATTGCATTTTCAAATGTATTTGAATTTCTATTTATCGTATATGTATTTCCATTTGCCTTTGTAAAAAGCTTATTTGCTTGATTATCTGCTGTTAATTTTGAAACATCTATTTTAAATATTATTGTCATTTGTTCATATGAAACAGTTTGGCCTTTATCAGACCAACCTGTTCCCTCTGTTGATTCTCTTCTGTTATAATCTATAACTTTATTTAATAATGAATATAATTCACTACCTCTTACATTTTGCCTATTATAGTTTTCATATTGATTATTGAATTCTACTATTTGAGTTTCTCTTGCTGTTTCTGTATTTGTTTTCTGATATGATGTTAAGTTACTAAACATCAATACTAATGCTCCTATTATTAATAATGCAATTAATACACTTCCAGCTATTATTAAAGCTTTTGATGCATTTTCCATAAAGTTGTTTCCTCCTTATTATTTTGCTTTTGTAGCTGTCATTGAACTAAATGATGATGACATACTTGTTAAGCCTATAAATACTAGTGGAATGATTAAATATCCAACAAATAAGCATACCATCGGTGCAAAACCTATAACTTTTCCAATCATACCTTTTCTCTTAATTAATCTTTCATTTGATTCTTTTCTTTTTGCTTGATAATATTCTCTTTCTGAGTCTAGTTCATCAAAAGCATCTTTTATTGGTATTTTTTCTACAGCTGCTTGTAAACTTTCTATAATTCTAATTAACGGTAAATATGTAATTTCATCTTTCATTGCTTCTAATGCTTCCCAAGCTCCTGCTTCATAGTTATTCACACATTTTGTAATTGAAGGTTTAAATATATTTGAATATCTTTCTAGCCATTCTAGTATTATTTCAACATTTACTCTTTCAATTCTCATTAACATTAATATAATTGTTTGGAACTGCATTACTTCGTCTTCCATTTCTAATTGTCTCATTTTTACTTGGAACAATAGTAATCCCATCGGTCCCATATATCCTACTAGTGCAAAAACAAATGCAAGTAACAATTCGAACCATTTCATATATTCGCTATTTACTATTTGTAATTTTTTATATATTCTCTTTGCAGCTGTTTCAATTTCGCTGTCTTCTGAATCAGTATAATATTTGGAACTGGCAACAGCATTTTTTATTTGTGCTTCTGTTACATTTATCTTTCCTCTAAATTTATCAAGGAAAACATTATCTTGTTTTGTTAGTTCCATAGCCTTTTTTTCATCTTTTTCTGAAAGTCCTCCAATAATATCATAATCAGTCGTCGGTTCTGTATAGACATAATTTATTGCTACTTGATGCAGTTGTGCAAATAATATAATCGAAGCTACAAATGTTACAATTGCTATTGTAATTCTATTTATATACAGCCATTCCATTTTTAACGGAGAAGCTGAATCTTTTAACATTTGTTGTACTTTTCTATATTCTTTTGTTCCTTTTTTAGGAATAAATAAGTCTACTATTCTTTTTATTGGTTTTTTCTTATATAATCTTGCTTGCCAAGGATTTTCTGTGTTCTTAGTATTTAGTGCTGTTGAGCCATTGTCTTTTAGTTTTCTTACTAATATATATGATACAAATGTTATCAATAAAATTAATATTTGAACTATCATTCCTGGCTTTCCATTATACCAACTTGCTGTAAAAGAGAAATTACTTACTGCCCAGTTTTTTAGGGGTTCTAACATTAATACTGGTGCTATAGCTATAACAGATAAACTCTGAAAAACATAATTTAATTTGTCTCTTTTTAAAATTTCTAGTTGCATTTCTTGTGTTATATTATTTACATTTTTCAAGTATAATGATGCTCCATTTACTTTTCTATCTCCAAATTCCTTAGTTAAATATGATACTCCAGCAAATTCTTTTAAGAAATTATTTGGTGCTATGTCATAATACTTTTCTAATTCATTTTCCGGATCTTCTGATATTAATATTTCATATATCTTTTCTCCTTGTCTTGAAACATCTTTTTCTTCATCTTGTGATACTTGATATATTGCTTCTTCAACCATATTATATTCATGGTAAGCGTGTCTAATTTCTGAGAAAAAATCAATTTGCTCTTTTAGGATATTATTATCTATTTTATCTACTGAGCCATCTATAAAAGTGTCTATCATAAACAACTCAAATATAAGCAGTATTGCCATTAATAATATATTTTGTGATGTAAACATTATGGTTAAAAGAATTATTGGCACTAATATAGCAAATGTTTTTGTTAATATTTTAGCAGTACCTTTTCTTGTATTATATTCATCATCTATATTAATAATTTCCAGTCTTCTTCTGATTTTTAATGCATATCTTTTTATAAAAGGTACCTTTATATATGTTAAATATAGCTTTTGAAATAATACTTCTGTAGAAAAGCTTTTTTCCTTTGTTCCTTCTTGCAATCTTTGAATTCTCTTATATTCAGAAGTTTGCATCTTTTTTGATAATATATAATATATTATTGCGATTATTACAAAAGCACCTGCTGTTCCACCCATTATGTAATATATAATTGTATTATCCACCTAAATTAGCACCTCCTTTTTATATCTAGTACTTAAACTTCAGTTTTCTTCTTTCTTCCTCTTCTTTTTGGTTTTTCTTCTGCTTCTGCTGTTACTGTTATTGTTTCTTTTTTAGCTAATTGATTTCCCCAATGTTTTTCTACAAATTTATCAAATTGTTCTACATCTGCTGCATCCATATTATTTCTCATATCTTTTAAATTTTGTTCTGAAATTGGGTTTGTTATTACATATTCTCCATCTATGTATTCCATGATGTTTCTATATGTGTATAATTTTTTATCTGTTGACTTTTCAAAATATCTTGTTGCATTATCGAAAAATTTATCAAATTTTCCTTCTAATGTTTTTTCTTTTCTATGGTCGAAATTGTATTCACTTTTACTTTCAATTGGAATACATTCTGTAATTCTTTCTATATATCTTTTTCCTCTAAAGTCTTTTATTTGATGAATATCAAAGTTTAAAACTTGTACAACCTGCTCTTCTGCAGTTTTTTCATCTGTAAACACACCTGTTCTTAACATTGAGTTTCTTAACGCTGTTACTAAGTTTGGAAATGTTTTAGCGTGGTGAGTAAATAATGTAAATTTAGAAGCAACCTGTGCTGCTTGTATCATCCAAGATGCTACGGGGTCTGTTGCAACCTCACCAATGATGTTAACAGAACCATCTGTTTTCTTTTGAACGTCCAAACCTTCTTGTCCAGATATTGTATCTGTTTCACGAAATGTTAAAATGTTTCTTGTTGGGTATATTTTTCTTAGGTGAAGCTCGAATGCAGTTTCTTGAACCCTTATGTTCATTGTTTCATAAATATTCTCAATCATACCCATAAGTAAAGTTGTTTTACCAGAACCTTGTTCACCGGTGATTGCTGTGATTCTTGCTCCTTTTACTAGATATTTTAATAATTCTATTGCATCTTCTTTTCCTGGGTCTCTAACCAATTGCTCTAATGTTGCCCTTTTTACGTCAAACTTTCTTACAAAGAACGCCCATGTTTCAGAGAAACTTGGTCTTACAACAACAACACGAGAACCATCTTTCATTTCATTGATTTTATAACCATTTGTGTCTGATAATTGTCCTGGGTTATTGTATTTATAGATATTTTGACATACTCTTTTTAATTCAGCCTCTGTTCCAAATGATAAGAATGCTAACCTTATAGATTTACCTTGGAAAAATATCCATATACTATCACAAGCTCTTGGAACTTTGTGTTCAGCTATTTGATTCAAATAATCTCCATCTGTTTGTGCAACTTGACTTAAAAAACTTTCTGGCAAACCAGATACACCACCAGATACACCATCTATGTTCATATCTCTTACTTCATCAATACTGCTATAACCTTTGTAATGTTGATATATTCTTTGAACAACAACATTTAATTTATCTGAAAATGTTAACATTACATTTTCTTTTTCATAAATATCTTCTATTTCATTTGATGTTATTACATATGAAGGTTTTGTTTCTCCTTCTATATATTTTAAATCTCCTAAATTATATTTTTTTATTAATTCTGTTAAAGCTTCATATCCAAAATCTTTTTTATATGCATAAAGTAAAATATCAAATTTATCTTGAGCAGTAAGTAATGATGGTATATCAAAAGGAATTGCTTTTGATATATTTGTCTCAGTTACTCCATACTCTTTTTCTAGTAAATCAAAAATCAACTCTTTAACATATTTTTTGTCATTTACATCTCCATATGTACAGCCTTTTAATGCCTTTTTTAATTCATATTTCTTGTTTTTCCTTCTTTTTAGTTCTTCTTCAGATAGCCCAATATCATATAAATTGATTTTTGTAATTTCGTCTAATCTCTTTTTTACAAATTCAGTCATAACTTCTATTGTATATGTTTTATCATCTACATTTAAAGTTGTTTCTACTGGTGCTTCTTTTTTCTTTTTTATGTTATAGTATATTACATATCCTGCAACAGCTATAACAACTAATATTAGAAGAATATTGGTTATTGTCATGGTTAGATTAACCTCCTTACATTTTCATTGCTAAATCTTGTAGTCTATATATAATTGCATCTGATGCTCTTTTCACTTCTTGTATAAATATATAATTTCTGTCTTCTTCATCAACGCCTCTTCTAAGTCTTAAAAATAAATCTGGTACTTTAGCTTCCTCACATGCTTCAAAAAATAATGTATTATATGGTGTTGTTAAAATTTTATTTTTTTCTCCCATATATCTAGTAATATTTTTTATTGTATATTTAGAGAATTTGTCATATCTATTTATTAAAACCAATGTTTTTTTAGAGTTAAACATAGGTATTTCTTCTCTAAGTTTTAAAAAATTATTTATACTTAACAATCTTTGGCTTAAGTTAGCAATTACTAAATTTGAATTTTGTAATATTTGCTCTGTGATTGTTTCACCTAATTCTTGGTCTAAATCAACAAATACTAAATCATAATATTTGTTTGCCAAATTAATAATTTCAGGATAATTTTGTTTTATTTCTTCATATTCAAGTTTTTCACCTTTAAATGATGGTAAAACTTCTAATCTATCTTTAAAAATTATTTTTGTATAATTAGTTATATTTTCTGGCTGTAATTTTCCGCTTTTTATTATTGTTTCAATTCCAACTACTCCATCTTCTAACGCTGTATTTGTATTTGGTCCAAACAATCCAAGATTTCTCTTTTTTCTTTTTTCTTCCCAAAAACATCTATCTAGAGTTGTATCTTTATGTCCTGTTGAAATAATAAGAATTTTATAATTATGTTCTATTGACATTTGGGTTGTTATTGCAGCTATTGCTAATGTTTTTCCGGTTTGTTCTTTTCCATTATTCCAAAATGTTATAACTGACATTATCTACACTCCTCTTTCAATTGTTTTTATTGCTTTTCTAACTCTCGTCTCATTTGCATCTCCCAATATTTCTTCAGCAATATATGCTAATCCATCTTTATATTGAACGCTTAATTTTTTAAATTTAACTTTAGCTACCCTTTGATTTTCATATATTACGCTTAAATCCCCATTTTCTATTGGGAAATATATTCTATATTCATTCCATATAACTTTACATCCAAGAGATAAGAAATTCAAATAATCATCTTCCTCTTTTAGCATTTCTTTAGAAAATAATATTTTTGTCAAACTAACTGGTTCTTCTAGATTATTTATTATTTCTAAGCCTTTTTTTAATGAATATACATCAAAAGAAGTTACAAAATAATTTTTTTGTGCATCTTTTAGTTGAAATTCTTCAAACCCTTTGTAATTATCAGTATCAACCAAAACCATATCATATTCCATTTCTTGGTCGTCAGCTAGTCCTAAGTACCTTTTTATACTTTCTTCATTCGAAAAACCAACAGCTATGTCAATATCTTCATATTCCGTTACATACTCAGTTGTAGGGCTTATAACTGGCACTACATATCTAGCTTTTTGATTTATTGTTGCATCTATAACTAGAACTTTTTGGTTTAATGTTTCTAATATTTTCGCTACATATATGATCAAATCTGTCTTATCATAGGCCCCTATAAACCCTATTTTCTTCATAAGTATCTCTCCTTTGTATTATTATTTTGATGATGAACTTGATGATGAGCTTGATGATGTATCAGATGAAGATGTTGTTCCTCCTGATAATCCTTCTAAGTAATCTTTTCTAGTTGTTTTTGAGTTTGTTATACTTTCACTCATATTTGTTTCTAGGTTTGTTTGTGCTTGATCCCCTTGAGAATTTAGTGCATTTTCTCTATATGTGTTCATTGTACCTGTATCTATTGCATTATATCTAGCTCTTAATGTTTCCATTGCTCCTGATAATATGTTAGGGTCTGCTTGTAACTCTTTAGAAACTGCATCTCTTACAACATAGTTAGGTGTTGATGCTTCTTGAATTCCTGCATCTGTATATTTTGTTGCATAAATTTTAGCTCCATTCATGCTGGCAGCATCAATTATAGCTGAGCTCATATGTAATGTTTCATCTTCTGATAATTTCACTTTTAAAGTGTCTGCTGAATCTGTTCCGCCTATAGTAGGTATTGTTACTTCCTTTTTTGCTACAACTATAAAATCTTGTCCATTTGGAAGCATAAGTCTAATATCAATATAATCACCTGTTACTAAGTCCATTGGCATTACTACAACATTATATTCTTGCTCTCTTATATCATTTTTTACAGTTCCTTGAGATAGCAAGTCTGTTGTAATCAAAGTATTTTTCTTCATATTTACCTTAGCTATTAATGGCGCTGTAACTAAATCCAAGTATTCTTTTTGACCATTTTTTGTTATATAATAGCTATCAGATTCGTCTTCTTTCTTTACTTCAAATTTTGTATTATCTAAAGTTATATACATTGCAGCGGTTGTTTCTCCATTAGAATTACGATATTCTGTTGTTACCGCATTTCCTTCTTTATCCTTTAGCGCATAATTATTAATAACGCTTAAATTACTTGTTGCATTAGTTGGTACTAAAGCTTTATTTACTGTTTGCTTTGTAAGCATATCATCTGTAACTGTTTGTCCAGCTTTAACATCTTGATTCAAAACATATGCAGTCACACTATTTGCCTTATCTTCTTGCTCCTTTTTCATTTTGTTCATTAATTGCATAAATAATAATCCTATTATTATTCCTGAAATTAGTAGCATCACTAGCATTCCTAGTAAAAATGAATTTCTTGCTTTTCTTTGCATTGGATTTGTAGCCATCACAAATTCCTCCCTTAAAATTTATTTTTCTTCTATTTTTTACAAAATAATCATCTATTATATTTTAACGCAAACACTATGTAAAATCAATTAAATTAGTTAGTGTTATTAAAAGTTAATATTTCTGTAATGTTTTTGTAATATTTTTGCTACACCTTCTTCATTATTGCTTGATGTTACTTCATTTGCAACGTTTGTAATAACTGGTGTACTTTGTCCCATTGCCACTCCTAATCCGGCATTTTCTATCATCTGTTTGTCATTAATATTATCTCCTATTGCCATTATATCTTTACTGTCTATTTCTAATTTTTTAGCCAAAAATTCTATTGCATTCCATTTATCT
>ULXO01026259.1_pt1 | contig 12817 bp, 10 predicted proteins | sample 1961391 | NCBI WGS metagenome assembly ULXO01 (sample SAMEA4835841, study PRJEB28245) | human gut metagenome | biome: gut microbiome; material: fecal sample | place: Denmark | collected 2008 | reverse complement strand
AAGGTTGGAGCAAGGCGTTGCTCCTTTTTTTATGTCTATATGCGAACTATTGGACTTACAGATATAGAGAATTACATTATTTTTCGGTAAATTTGCAGAAACACTTATTAAAAAGATACATCCGGATTACATTTTGATTATATAAATCAAAAAGTATTCTTTTTACGTTATATATCAAGAAGTAATTTTAATTCTGACAAAACAATGAAAACAGAGCGGAAATATTATCATTTGATAAAATCAGTTATCGTCATACTGTTCCTTTCTTTTGGCATGACTTCATGCGAGAAGGAAGATCCTGTTATAGTTCCCACAGAACAGACAGTATTCATGTATCTCCCGTGGTCTACTAACCTTACATCCAATTTTTATCAGAATATCAGCGACTTGGAAAGTGTAGTCGGAAAAAATATACTGAAGAATGAACGGGTGATTGTCTTCATGTGTACTACAGCAACGAAAGCCACTCTTTTCGAACTCACCTATGAAAATGGTAAAAGCGCACGTAAAACTCTAAAGGAATATACAGACCCTGCATATACAACGGCAGAAGGTATCACATCCATCCTCAATGACGTTCAACGCTATTCTCCTACCAAACGTTACGCAATGGTTATCGGCTGCCACGGTATGGGATGGATACCCGTATCAAACTCCAAATCGCGTAGCGGTCTCCGTACCAAGATGCACTGGGAGTACGAAAATGTACCAATGACACGTTATTTCGGAGGACTGGAACCTCAATATCAGACTGATATAACAACACTTGCCAAAGGTATTTCCAATGCAGGACTTAAAATGGAATATATATTATTCGATGACTGCTATATGTCGAGTGTAGAAGTAGCCTATGATCTCAAAGATGTGACTGATTATCTGATAGGGTCTACAAGTGAAGTGATGGCGTACGGCATGCCATACGCCGAAATTGGTCAATATCTGATAGGAAAAGTAGATTATGAGGGTATCTGTGACGGTTTCTACTCCTTTTATTCCAATTATAGCGAAATGCCATGCGGAACAATTGCTGTCACTGATTGCTCCGAACTTGATAATCTGGCAGCTATTATGAAAGAGATTAATCATCAATATACGTTTGATTCTTCATTAACCAGTTCCTTACAAAGATTAGACGGATATAATCCGGTCATCTTCTTTGATTATGGTGACTATGTTTCAAAATTATGCCCCGATAAAACTTTGGTAGCACAATTCAACGAACAGCTCAATCGCACAGTGCCATTCAAAAGAAATACAGAATATTTCTATTCTATGAGCAGAGGTAAAGTGAAAATAAATACATTTTCCGGCATTACAATCTCCGATCCGAGTACTAACAGGCTTGCTTCAGGAAAAAAAGAAACAGCATGGTATGCAGCTACCCATTAATATCTCATATCTCTAATAAGAGTATATTACTTTTGCTTAAAGTTACCGAGATGTATTTCTCATAACATAAAGATATATTTCTTATAGTATAAAAGAGTAAGCCCGAAAATCTCTTAATAAAAATAGAATCGAGATTTCAAATTCTTAATCAATGTTATAAAACATACGAATTTTCTTGGATAATTTGCTAATATCACAGAAGTACGTATCTTTGCATCGTGTTTTTCATAGTATTAGATTTAAGGTTAACAAAGGTTGGAGCAAGGCGTTGCTCCTTTTTTTATGTCCGTACTTCATCTTCTACCTAAGATCAATGTTATATACTTGAAATTATTTTCTACTTTTGTGAGAATAAATACAGAAAACCATACTTTTAAGCCCAAACGTATTCAGATGACTGAAACGAACGATAACATAAAAAATAACCCATGAAGAATATACTGATCATCGGTGCAAACGGATTCACCGGACGCCAGATACTGAATGACTTATCAAATAAGGAACAATATAACGTAACAGGATGCTCCCTGCATCCGGACATCCTTCCAAATGGTGACGGTAAATATCATTTCGTCACAACAGACATACGGGATGAAGCAGCTATCAAGCATCTCTTTAAAGAAGCACAACCCGATGCAGTCATCAATTGCTCTGCCTTATCCGTCCCCGATTATTGTGAAACACATCATGAAGAGGCTTATCTTACAAACGTTACAGCAGTAGAGCAATTGGCATATCTCTGCGAAATATACAAAAGCCGATTCATCCACTTATCTACAGATTTTGTTTTTGACGGAAAGATAGATGAAAATTCCGGGCAACTTTATACAGAAGAGAGCCTCCCCGCTCCGGTCAACTATTACGGTTTCACCAAATGGAAAGGAGAGAATAGGATTGCCGAAATCTGCAGTAACTACGCCATTGTTCGTGTAGAGATTGTCTACGGGAAAGCACTGCCGGGACAACATGGAAATATTGTACAGCTCGTGATGAATCGTTTGAATGCAGGGCAAGAGATCCGTGTGGTGTCCGACCAATGGCGCACCCCTACCTATGTCGGTGACGTATCGGACGGAGTGCAACGTCTGATAGAGAACACTGCCAATGGTATTTTTCATATCTGTGGCGATGAATGTATGACCATTGCGGAAATTGCTTTCCATGTAGCGGACTGCATGAAACTGGACCGCTCACTTATCCATCCTATTACAACCAAAGATATGAAAGAAGCAACTCCCCGCCCCCGCTTTAGTGGGATGAGCATTGCAAAAGCCCGTACAATACTTGGCTACCGGCCACGTATGCTAAAAGAGATTCTCATGGAATGGGATAATTAACCGATACACAACCTTTCCCTTTTTAATTATTGCATATTTATTTTGAAAATATGCAATAACTTCTTATCTTTGCACCCAAATTAAGAAGTATAATAATGAATCAAACATTACAATTACATAACGCCACTATATTCCATGCGGAAATTCCCAATTTCTGCACGTCTTGTTGCGTGCATGTACATTGGTTCAGCGGATTCATCTAAATTCCCCTTCCCCATTTTTACTCAAACGGCCTACTGATTTATTCATTATTCACAGGCAGTACTTTCATCTGATTTTCAATAAGATGTGTATCTTTTTGGGGATTATCCATGCTATTTGTTAATTGTTTAACCTAACCAAATAAAATATATTACAATATGTTCTCTATTATATCTACCATGTTTTTGGGAATCGGCATCGGCTACGGATTGCGTAACTGGGCTATTTTGCAAAAGACAGAAAAGACCATTTCTCTTACCATATTCCTGTTACTCTTTATCCTTGGAGTGTCCATCGGTTCCAATAGTCTGATTGTGAACAATCTCGGTAAGTTTGGATGGCAAGCAATCATTCTTGCCGTATCCGGCGTATTAGGGAGCTTGCTTGCTGCCCGACTTGTATTACAACTATTTTTCAAGAAAGGAGGTAAACAATGAAAGGAAGTCTCATCGTTATTGTTTTTTTCTGTGTAGGCTGCATCATGGGAGTTTTTAATAAATTCCAATTTGATACGCACACCGTTTCCATGTACATACTATACGCATTGATGCTGCAAGTAGGAATCAGTATCGGTTCTAACAAAAATCTGAAAGCGATCATCTCACATTTACACCCGAAAATGCTGTTGATCCCACTAGGAACCATCACCGGTACCTTACTGTTTTCTGCCTTAGCAAGTATTTTGCTAAGCCAATGGAGTGTATTCGACTGTATGGCAGTGGGAAGCGGATTCGCATACTATTCACTGTCTTCCATCCTGATTACCCAGTTTAAAGAACCGACCATCGGAATACAGCTGGCTACAGAGCTAGGCACAATTGCCCTGCTCACCAATATCTTCCGTGAAATGATGGCACTTCTGGGCACACCGCTCATCAAGAAGTATTTCGGGAAGCTAGCTCCTATTTCAGCAGCCGGTGTCAATTCAATGGATGTATTATTACCTTCTATCAGCAGATATTCAGGAAAAGAAATGATTCCTATTGCTATTTTACATGGTATTCTGATCGATATCAGTGTGCCTGTATTCGTCTCTTTCTTCTGTAACCTATAACCTGTAACTCACTATACAGGCATCCCCCTCTCTTACTCCTGTCAATTTCAAAACCGGAAATAAGAAAGGGGGATATCTCTTTAAATGATTTTATTAATGTCCCGCAGCCGCCAACACAAAGCGAATATCAGCATAAGAGACTTCATCTCCCAATGCGGCTTTAATAGCTACCACGCCCATAAATTCATGTGTTTCCAGATAATTCCGAACCTTCTTTATCTTATCAGCCGACACTACCTGCTCTAACTTTATTTTATTCTCACGGAGATAATGCTCCAAATGAGTAGCAATCGTCCCGGTCACCAGATCACGGGCTTTGGCTATCTCTTCGATCGTCATCCCCTGACAGAACATTTCGTAGCTCACCAGCTTTGTATCTTTCTTCTTCTCCTTTTGTCTCTCCTTTTTCTCCTGATGTTGCGCTGCCAACTTCTGCTCCCGTGCATTCTCTTCATTCGAAACAGAAGAAAATATCTCCGGTCGTTCCAGGTTATTCTCTTTCATGTATTTACGTACGATACCCAGAATTTCAAACCCGTACTTCTCCACCCCTTTCGCTCCGAAATAAGGAATCGCTTCCAAAGCTCCCGGTGTATCAGGCAATAGATTTACAATACCCATCAGTGCCTTTTGCTGCATGATCACATAAGCCGGCATACTCACTTCACGTGTCTTTGCCGTCCTCCATTCCGACAGAGCACGATACAGTTCCGGATGCAAAATATCCGTCGGAACCTCCACTTTTACCTTTCCGGAATTGCTTCGGGTACGCTCCTTGCGCTCTCTTTTCTCCTTCGGAGCTTTGGCAGAAGAACCGGAAGAAGCAGTATCTCCTTCAAGACTCAACATCACTTTTGCTTTCCGTTTCAGATAGCCCGTGACAGTAAAAGCCTCTGTCTGCATCTCCTCCAAGAGAGACTCCTTAATCCATAAAGCATCATCCAATGCCTGCAAACGCTCATTTAGTTGCTTCCGCAATTCTTTATTGTCAAGAGGCATGCTCGTCTTATCATACAACTCACGGACAGGCTCTAACTCTTTACGGAAGTAGGCAGCTCCCGAGCAAATCCGCTGCTGCAATTCCTGATTTGTCGCATAATCCTCCCCTTCATTGATCAGACGCGTATACTGATTGCGGAAACGCTGGGAAACCTCCACTACTCTTTCCTTCACGTGAGAAGCCAATGCTTTATATTCGGCAAGCTGCTTCGGATAAAGTTTATAAAGGTCCTCATCCATTAAACGGAGCAATCGCTTGTATGCCTGATCCAATGAATAAAAGTTAAACAAATCACTCAGCAAATCATAAAAATATGCTTTCTGCATATCATTCAGTTGCTTGCTTCCCGGTTTATTCTGTTCCACATTCTTCGTAAAATCATCTACAATACGGTCACTGATTATCGCTTCTCTGCGCAAAGGAGTTTCCAGTACCATTCCTTCCAAGGTCTTGCAACGGCTCAACGCTACATACGTTTGGCCATGTGCAAAAGAGTTACGGGCGTCAATGATGGCCCGTTCAAACGTCAAGCCCTGACTTTTATGAATAGTGATAGCCCATGCCAGACGGATGGGATATTGCCGGAATACTCCTTCTATTTCTTCCGTAATTTCCTTTGTATCTTCGTTCAGCACATATTTATAATTCCCCCATTCTTCGGGCAGCAACTGAAAAACATACGTACTATCTTTTCCGCATACAGTCATCCCCTTTGCATCTACGCTTACCACTTCGCCAATCATACCGTTATAATATCGTTTTTCCGACGAAACATCGTTTTTGAGGAACATAATCTGTGCACCTTCCTTGATGGTCAGCACTTCGTCAGCAGGATACGAGTACTCCGGGAAATTTCCCTCTACCTCAGCCCGAAAGCTATAAGCCCGTCCGGGCAAAGATGCCAGTTCACGGTCATTCACCTGTTGTGCCTGATAGTTATGCGTTGTCAGCCGGATATAGCCTTCCTCCTTCCGGGGATGGAAGCCGGGCTGATAACGGCGGTTCAGTTCATTCAACACTTCATCATCCGCTTTATTCTCGCGTATCTTATTCAGTAAAGAAAGGAAGAAAGTATCACTCTGACGATATACTTTTTTCAGTTCAATCGTCATATATACTGTCTCTCTCAATGCACGGCTGGCAAAGAAGTAAGGTGTCTCATAGTGATTCTTCAGCAACTCCCACTCACTGTCTTTCACCACAGGTGCCAGCTGCTGCAAGTCTCCGATCATCAATAGCTGCACCCCACCAAAGGGCTTTTCACGGTCACGATAACGACGTAAAGCCGCATCCACAGCATCCAGCAAATCTGCACGTACCATACTGATCTCATCGATGACAAGCAGATCCATGCTGCGGATAATATTCCGTTTCTCTTTGCTGAAACGGTAGTGCATCTGGGCAGAATTGAAAGTCGTTTCCGGCACAAACGGCGCAAAAGACAACTGAAAAAAAGAATGAATCGTTACCCCTCCAGCATTGATAGCTGCAATCCCTGTGGGAGCCAATACGACCATACGTTTGGGTGTATGTTCTCTCAGTCGTTTTAGAAATGTAGTTTTTCCAGTTCCGGCTTTTCCGGTAAGAAACAGATGTGTGCCTGTATTTTCAATGAACTGCCAAGCAAGTTGTAGTTCCGGATTATTTTCCATGTCTCCTAAAATTTTCGGTAAAGGTACTGAATAGATTCCAACCACCGAAACTGAACATAAAGAAAACAAAGAGTCAGTAAGAAATATATCCAATTCGCATTCTTAACTATAAAGAATAATTATGTTGGACAGACAAACAAAAAATAGTCCCGGCTTCTTCTCGCTTGAAGAAAACCAGGACCGGATCAAATAAGAACACAAAGTCGTGTCACAGTTATATTAAAGTTATTTTCTTATTTTGGGGAGACCGATATTCCTTATACCAATTCGTATGTTTCGCACCTCCAGAGTCGGCCCAATCTTTGAAATAAGGGTATTCCGTATCAATATTATGTGTCTCCGTTACCGGAACGAAATCCGACATCGGAATATCAATAGCAAATGGATAAGCTCCTTCACTATCAATGTAATAAGCATCATTACCAGAACCGATAAGCGATGCGTCAGCATAAGCTGTTGCCTCATGCTTGGGCAAATGCACTTCCGTCCGGTTCTTCTGATTTGCAGCATATCCTACGATAATATACGGATTATACACCTTCAGATTCTCTTTATTGAAAGAAGCCTTGTCGAACGTTCTGGTTATCGTATAGGTACCCGCTTTCCCTTTAACAGCCTGTTTGACACTTGGGAATACAATAATGGAAGATATTTCACTTTCCACTTTTATGTCCTTATCCGAAGTCACTTTGCCAAACTGTCCTTTATCTATCTGATAAGCAAACGCATTTTCATACATCGCTCCGTCATGTGTCGGGGTAAAGGTATCCACAATCTTATTTATCATGTTATTAGAATCGAAATAGGTAGCACGGCAATATTCTACAACTACATCGTTCATATCATAATCGCCCCCATTAGGCCAAATATCTTCAAAGGCTAATGTACCTGAAAGGTTCTCTTGTGCATCCGGTTCTTCTATCGGCTTATCATTATCCGGGATATTAGGTCTGTTCGAATCATCCACAGAGGTTTCAGACGAAGCATCCACATAAAATAACAGATCACAATAGCTTTTATTTCCTGCATCTTCAACACCAATTATCACTCTACCGCTCTTTGTATCTTTTACAGTAATAAAGTTTTGCCCTTTTGTCTTTGCCGGATTGGAAGTAAGAAGAGGTTTATGAATGTTTATCTCATCACTCTGCTGTCCAACATTCTTATAATTATATCCATCAGCATATATAAACCATCCGACTGTATATCCTTTCGGAAAAGTTTGGCTGGCTTTGCCATCCTCACCCAAATAACATAACCGCACTTTATCCCCGCATTTCAGAATCGACTCATTATACAATTCTTGAGATACCATCATTACATTTGGAAATACAATATATTTCTTCACTTTTGCGGGATCGACTCCTTCACCGGTTTTATAATAATAATATCCGAACGTATTATTATATGACGCACTTCTATTTAGAAACACCACATCCAAAGTGGTTCCATCTTGCTTCACACTAATATTCGTCACTCCGGATTCCCTGACCAGTTCCGAGTTATCCGCACTATTTCCAAAGAATTGCATCATACGTTTGGTGAAAACGCCAATATCTTCAGCCCCTACCTTTCCTATGTGAGTAATATAACCGGGATTGGGATTATCATCAATATACTGATGCGATTGATCAACAATGTAAGAAAGCAATCCGCAATTTCCCCACTTACACAATGAGTATAAATTTGCACTGGAATTGATAGTATACGGTACACTACCTTTTGAAAAATTATAGGAGCGGGTTACTGCCTTTGTATTAGCAGATGGAGAGGTGATTTTACTCATATCCAGACTTGCTAAGCCGTCTTTCAAGTCCAGTTTTACGCATCGGGGTACTCCCCAACTTGATGTATACAAATAAATACTTTCTACGGAAGTCGGAATATTCATTTTTCCTTCATACTTTCCGTTTTTGTCTGTGTAGATTTTGAATAAAGCTTCGATTCCTTCTTTTTTAACCGATTCATTATCCACTGTTTCCATCGGATCTTCATCATATACTTCAAGAAGTGCAATGAGTCCCGGTAAGTCATAATTTACGGAAAGCTTCACATCGCCACGTGTTTCAAATCCGAAATATTCGCCAGGGTCCGGTACAGGGTCTTTCCCATAATTAGGATCATATAAATCTTTCTCCATACATCCTGCCAAGAGCCCACTAATAAATGCCGCTGTAGCAATAACACTTGAAATGTTAAACAATCGCTTGTGTGTCATAATCTATATATTTGTTTTGTTAGCTATTAAGACTTGGAACTTCCAAATATATAGATTATTTCACTGCCAGCCTCACAAATATTAAAAACGGAATACTGATTCCGAAAATAGTATTATCATGCAACAGACATTTACTGCATAGAACCACCCACAATATCCAACAATTCGTTTGTAATGGCCTGCTGACGACTCTTATTATATTGCTTCGTCAAATCTTGAATCAGCTCGTTCGCATTGTCCGTAGCCACTTGCATGGCCAATGTACGTGCAGCATGTTCCGAAGCGTTTGAATCTACAGCAGCCGTAAAGAGTTTCTGGCTCAATACCGTCGGAATCAAGTTAGCGATCAGTTCTTCCGCAGAGGGCTCGATGATGTAATCATTCGCTATTTCTCCTCCTTGTACTTCTTCTTTTTCCTTCTCTTCCCCGTCCACTAGGTGTGTCAGGTCGATAGGCAAATAAGTTTCGCGAAGCAGAATCTGTACACCCATTGATTTGAAGTGATGATAAATCAGCTCCACCCGATCTATTTCTCCGGCGATGTACATTTTCATGAGGCGATGTGCCAACTCGGAAGCCTCCTGATACGAAGGTTTGTCAGAAAGCGTCGCAGAAGTTTCCTGTGGTTGGAATCCCAGACGTTTCGCTGCTTCATCCACCTTCTTTCCTACCGGGAATATCAGAATATTGTCCTGTCCCAATGTACGGAACTCACCAACCGTTTGTAGCAACATCTTAATGACATTCGCATTAAAAGCACCACAGAGCGATGTATTCGAAGAAAAGGCAACAATTGCCACCCGCTTCACTTCCCTTGCCTTTATGTAAGGAGATTCAATGGGAAGATCCGCACTCAGGAAGTTGGTCAAAATCTTGTTCAGCTTCCTTTGATAAGGCAACATATTCTCAATGGCTCCTTGTGCCTTATGTAGTTTGGCAGAAGCCACCATCTTCATTGCTGAAGTGATTTTTCGGGTACTCTTTACCGAATTTATTCTGGTTTTTACTTCTTTCAGTGAAGCCATAACTTTTTAAATTAAGAATGAAGAATGAGGAATGAAGAATTTACCGTGCAGTACCCATTTGGGTACTGACCGAAAAGAATAAAGAGGAAGATGGCAACGCTTTGACAGCGCAGCCCATTCTTCATTCTTAATTCTTCATTCTTCATTTCTATAAATATTGTTTGGCAACCATAGCGGCAGTCTCCTCGATAGCCTTGGTCACGTTATCGTCTATCACACCGGTTCTCAAAACATCCAGTACATCTTCCTGATGGTTGAGTTGCAGAGATTCGATGAAGCTGCGTTCGAAGTCCTGTACGTTTTCCAAAGGAACATCGTGGAGCAGACCGTGCGTACCACAATACAGGATAGCAATCTGTTGTTCCACCGGCATCGGGCTGTATTGGGGCTGAATAAGCAACTGAGCGTTCTTACGTCCCTTATCGATGGTCATTGCCGTAATAGGGTCCATATCACTGCTGAATTTGGAGAAAGCTTCCAGTTCACGATACTGCGCCTGATCCATCTTCAATGTTCCGGCCACCTTCTTCATTGCCTTGATCTGGGCGTTACCACCTACACGGGATACAGAGATACCGACGTTGATAGCCGGACGGACACCTTGATTGAACAAGTCCGTTTCGAGGAATATCTGTCCGTCGGTGATCGAAATCACGTTTGTAGGGATATATGCCGAAACGTCTCCTGCCTGTGTCTCGATGATAGGCAGAGCCGTAAGTGAACCACCACCCTTCACGATGCTTTTCAAACTCTCCGGAAGATCGTTCATCTCGCGCGCCACATCCTCTTCCTTGATAATCTTTGCCGCACGCTCCAACAGACGGGAGTGCAGGTAGAAGATATCACCCGGATACGCTTCACGTCCGGACGGACGGCGAAGAATCAACGAAACTTCCCGATAAGCAACAGCCTGCTTTGAAAGGTCGTCATACACCACCAGCGCATGCCGACCGGTATCACGGAAATATTCACCGATGGCAGCACCTGCAAACGGTGCATAATACTGCAATGCAGCCGGATCACCTGCCGTAGCAGCCACCACAATCGTGTAATCCATCGCACCGTACTCGCGGAGCGTATTGACGATAGAAGCGACCGTAGATCCTTTCTGACCGATAGCCACATAGATACAGTACACCGGATCGCCTGCCAAGAAGTTATTGCGCTGATTGATAATCGTATCAATCGCGATCGAGGTCTTTCCTGTCTGACGGTCACCGATAATCAGCTCACGCTGTCCGCGTCCGATAGGGATCATGGCGTCTACTGCCTTCAAACCGGTTTGTAAAGGCTGGTTCACCGGCTGACGGTAAATCACTCCCGGCGCTTTACGCTCCAACGGCATTTCGTACAGCTCACCACCAATCAGCCCTTTTCCGTCGAGCGGTTCTCCCAACGGGTCGATAACACGTCCCAGCATACCTTCGCCCACACGGATAGAGGCGATGCGCTTGGTACGTTTTACAATAAAGCCTTCCTTGATTCTGTCGGTAGGACCCAGCAAAACGGCACCCACGTTGTCCTCTTCGAGGTTCATCACAATGGCTTTAATGCCGTTGTCAAACTCCAGCAATTCGTTGGCTTCGGCATTCCGCAATCCGTAGATACGTACCACTCCGTCGCTCACCTGGAGCACCGTACCGATCTCGTCAAGCTGCACGTTGGTATTGATTCCTTCGAGCTGCTTGCGCAATATATCGGATACTTCGCTTACTCTTATATTTTCAGACATTATACAATTCTCCTATTCTTATCAATAAACTGTTGTTTCACTCGTTTCAACTGCGTAGCAATGCTTGCATCAAGCCGATAATCGTTGATATCGAAGATGAAGCCCCCTTCTATCGAGGGATCAATCACAGTCTCCAGTTCCATCTGGGCATGCAGAATATGCGCTGCTGCGGAACGGATGCGGTTTTCCGTCTCCTTGTCCACCCGGACAGCCGTAATCAGCTTGCCTACTCCGATGTGTTTCAGTTTCCGGTAGAGGTCCAGGTACATCAGGCTGATAAACTGTAAATAGCCTTCGCGCCTGTTTCGCAGAACCAGCGTAATGAAACGGATAAACTCTCTGCTTGATTTACCGTCACCGTCGGCAGCCGTACATACCAGTACCAACTTATCCTTCATTGAGATGACAGGATTATCAAGCGCCTCACGCAAACCCGGCTGGGTACGAAAGCTGTGAGATAATATGAAGAACTCGTTGTAGAGTCTATCCTCCACACCTTTCTCCTGCGCGTATTCGATCATCGCTTTGGCATATCGCATTGAGAGTACTCCGACTTCCATTTTACTTAGTTCTTATTAGGGGTTAATACTTCATCCAGCATCCGGTCGATCATACCCATCTGGGATTCTTTGTCCTGAAGGTTCTTGCGGAGCACCTTCTCGGCGATATCGACAGAAAGCACGGCTACCTGGCGACGGATGTCACGGATAGCTTCGTCTTTCTCTATCTGGATTTGTTGTTTCACTGCGTCAAGCTCCTTTTGCGCAGCTATCTCTGCTTGCTTACGGGCCTCATGAACAATCTTGTCACGTTCTTCCATTGCTTCCTTCAAGATCCGTCCTTGTTCCTTGTTGGCAGCAGCCACAAGCGCCTCGCCCTCCTCCTTCAAATGAGCTAACTGGGCGTTGGCTTCTCTTGCCACCTCCAAGGACTGATCGATATAGGTTTTACGGCCTTCCACCATCTTGATGATGATGGGAAAACCGTATTTTGCCAATATCACGAACACAACCCCGAATGCGACAAACATCCAGAACAACAGGCCACTATCAGGTAATAGTAATGACATAATTTTATTTACAATTTTACAAATTACAATTTACGATTTCGCAGCTGAACATTTCAGCACTGAAATCCATTAGAGGAAGAACACCAACAGACATACCACTACCGCCAACAAAGCCACACCTTCGATCAAGGCGGCGGCGA
>ULXO01026167.1_pt1 | contig 13149 bp, 9 predicted proteins | sample 1961391 | NCBI WGS metagenome assembly ULXO01 (sample SAMEA4835841, study PRJEB28245) | human gut metagenome | biome: gut microbiome; material: fecal sample | place: Denmark | collected 2008 | reverse complement strand
GCCACTGAGCCATGGATGGCGAATTGGCGGCGGTGGCGTATATTACAAAATGTAGATCAGAACATATAGAACTTCTTAGCTTCAATACATTGTATATCGTATGAATCAATCTGGATCTATATATAGAATGCTAACCAGTTTCACCACGAAGTAAAGGGGAGAACAGTATGTACCAGATTCTGTTAGTGGAGGACGACAAATCCATCCGGGAAGTCATCGTAGATTACATGGATGAGAAAGGAAAAGACACGCTGCGCCTGACACTCGCCGAGGACGGAAGAGCCTGCGAGGGCGCACTTGAACGCCAGACATTTGACCTGATCCTGCTCGACGTGATGCTTCCGGATATCGACGGATTCACACTTTGCCGGATGATACGGAAAAAAGATATAGTTCCAATCGTATTCCTGACTGCGAAGGGAAGCGAGGAGGATATACTCTGGGGCTACGGACTTGGCTGCGACGATTATATCGTGAAACCATTTTCACTGGCAACGCTGTATGCGAAGATACTTGCCATCCTGCGGCGGACAAAACAGGAGAATAAAAAGGAGACGATTACCTGTGGCGCAATCCGGATGGACAAGCAGAGCTGTCAGGTATTTGTGAAGGAGCGGGAAGTGCAGTTACAGAACAAGCAGTATGAGATCCTGCGATTCCTGATGGAGCATAAAAATATCGTGTGGTCGCGGGACGCCCTGTTAAACCACATCTGGGGATATGATTACATCGGCGTTGATCGTGTGGTGGATAACCAGATCAAGAAGCTGCGGAATGCGCTTGGCGAGGAAGGAAAACGGATTCAGACGGTGGTAGGCAGGGGTTATAAAATATCAGATGCGTAGCCATGTGTGAAAACAGAAAAATTATAGTTGGTATTTTATCTGATGTGTGTTCAGGAAAATCAAACGAAGATAAGAAAATGGAGGGATGCATATGAAGTTTACGATATTACCGGATTTTGAAGCAAATAGAAAAAGGCGTGCAATCCGCAGGCAAAAGCGTGGGCAGCGAAGAGATGCGCGGCAAAGCCGGAAGAACTACTGGTATCTGAAACGGAAGAAGTTCTGGCAGGTGTGGCTGGAGCGGTTTGTCCTTGTGCTTCTGATTCTTGGAATGGGTGGTGCATGGTATTTTAGGACCGTGGTGCAGGATACGGAGGATAATGCGGAATTTGAGATGGATCAAAGTCAGGAAATTATTCAGACTTACATCCAAAGGCGGTATGAAGAACTGACTGCGATGGGAATGAAGTCCGGAAAAGAGTTCGATGATCAGATGGGCGCGTATATGTACCGTATGATTCCGAGCAGATTGATGGGCGCGTATGGCGTATCTGCAGCGGCAGCGGCGATCTATAATGAAAATGGAGAGCTTCTAACCGACAGCAGTCCACGGTTTTATCTGTACTGTGACCGGTATGAACCGGTAGGAGACGAGAACGATCATACAGTGAATCTATATCAGTCTTATTATACATGTGCACAGGAGCTGTCGGATGAATTTCTTCAGGATTATAACGACTATTTTCTCTATGGCAACATTGAAAATGGAGAACGAATGGAATTCGGAGATTTTTATGTAGATGAAGAGAAACGACAGTTTTATTTCAGTACCGTTTCTTGTTTAGAGCAAGGGAAAGTGGTGAAAACCTATGATTTTACACCGGAGCATGTAGAGGGAATGGAAAAAGTACAGGAAACGTATGACTACTGGACGAGAGAAGGAACACGCTGGTACCCGGTTCTTGGAATGCGGTCGGCGGAGATTTCGGAGCTTCTGCAGTTTGCATACGATGTGTATGATGATTACAAGGATGACAAACAGTTAAAAGGTGCCGGTGTGACAGCGGAACGGGGATACTTCGCCAAGACATATGCACGATATAATGTGATAGAAATCGGTGATCAAAGTAATGGAAATCCGGAATATACGGTTGTGTTCGCGTATAACTATGATTTCTTTCAGGCAAATCGTGGCATTGTACAGAAGCTTGTAATCTGCCTGTCCCTTGCAATCCTGCTTATCAGTTTCCTATGGTCGCGGTTTACCTACGTGCGGCTTAAGGCAAGGTATGAGCTTGAAGATTACCAGCGGAGTCTCACGAATGCAATGGCGCATGATCTGAAGAGTCCACTGATGATATTATCCGGTATGGCTGAGAATCTGAAAGAAAATGTACATACGGAGAAGCGGGAATATTACGCAGAGGAAATACTGAAAAACATCGCGGATATGAACCGTATGATCGAACAGTCGCTTGGCTTCTCGAAGCTCAGCCAGACAGAACGGCTTGGTAAAAAGACCGAGGTTGATATGCGGGCGCAGACAGATGCGCTGCTCCGGAAATATAAGGAGCTTGCGGAGGCACAGGGACAGCATATTTCCGTGACAGGCGAGGGGCAGATGCGCGGAAACGAGGTGATGCTCCGGCAGATGATCGATAATCTGTTGCAAAATGCCATCCTGCACGGAGAAGAAGACGGACAGATTGAGATCAACATTGGAAATGGTACATATCAGATTCAGAATACTTACACGGGAACGCTTACGACAGAGACGGCAAGGAAGCTTTTGAACCCTTACGTCAAGGAGGAAAACCGCAAGCGGACAGGCGGACATGGGCTGGGACTATCCATTGTAAATGATATCGTGAAGCTGCACGGTGGTAAGCTTCATCTGAAGGTGGAAGAAGGTATGTTTCAAGTAGAAATTAAAATATGATACCCCCTATTAAAAGGTTTCCATAATTTATTTCAAAAATCGGGTTGTCAAACAAAAATCCTGTGGTATAATACCCATGTATATAGGAAAAAGCGTTGACGGAAAGAGTAGTGCATGGGCACCATCCAGAGAGAACGACAGATGCTGGAAGCCGTTTATGGAAGAAATGTATGAAAACCATTCCCGAGCTGTGCGTAGAAGATGACCGGATAACCGGTTGTTGAAGCGTCACCGTAAGGCATGCGTTAAAGCCAAATGAAGTGAAACACTAAGGTGGAACCGTGTGAAAGCACCCTTAGGTACAAGGTTAAGGCATTGTATCTCAAGGTGTTTTTTTGTTGGTAATTTAATCATTAATCATTTGACAAACAAAATTACAAATGTGCAAGCATATATTTCGGTAATCATTCATGAAATATACAATATGTTTGAAATCTAGAAGTTCTTGATGTTCTGTAGAATATCAGTAATGTTTGAACACGATGTTCAAACAAGCCGCCACTGAGCCATGGATGGCGAATTGGCGGCGGTTACGTACGATATGAATAAGTGCATCAGAACATCTTAGAACTTCTTGGTTTCAATACATCGTATATGGAATGAATTATTATCGAAATATATGGATGTAGAATGTGAATGTTTGGCAAATGATAGAAATAAAAAAGGAGAACGAAAATGGTAAATTTCAAAGAAGACGAACAGTTAAAAACATTGAACCACTCCTGTGCCCATCTGATGGCGCAGGCAATCAAGCACCTGTACCCACAGGCAAAGTTCTGGGTAGGACCAGTCGTTGCAGAAGGCTTCTACTATGATGTAGACCTTGGCGATGATGTAATCCGTGATGAGGATATCGCAGCCATCGAGAAGGAAATGAAGAAGGTTGCAAAGTCAGGCAAGAAGATCATCCGTAAGGAGATTTCCAAGGAAGAGGCTCTGGAGATGTTCAAGGATGATGAGTACAAGCTGGATCTGATCTCCAATTTGGAAGATGGAACAATTTCCTGCTATGAGCAGGGCGACTTTACAGACCTCTGCCGTGGTCCTCACGTAGATAATGTAAAGCTCTGCCGTAACTTCAAGCTGCTCCGTCACTCAGGCGCTTACTGGAAGGGCGACAACAACAATAAGGTATTGCAGAGAATTTACGGTGTCTGCTTCCCAACAGCAGAAGAGCTGGAGGCACATCTGAAGCTTCTCGAAGAGGCAAAGGAGAGAGACCACAGAAAGATCGGTAAGGATATGCAGCTGTTCATGGTAGACGATCTTGTTGGACGTGGACTTCCGATGTTCCTTCCGAAGGGGTATACGATCTGGCAGGAGCTGGAGAACTACATCAAGGATAAGGAGCGTAAGCTTGGCTACCTGCACGTTATGACACCATGTGTTGGTACGGTGAATCTGTACAAGACATCCGGTCACTGGGATCACTACAAGGAAAACATGTTCCCGGCCATGGACGTAGAGGGTGAGTCTTTCGTTCTTCGTCCAATGAACTGCCCACATCATATGATGATTTATGCAAACCGTATGCATTCTTATAAAGACCTCCCAATCCGTATTGGTGAGATCGCACATGACTTCCGTTTCGAGGCAAGTGGTACATTGAAGGGTATCGAGCGAGGCAGACATTTCTGTCAGAACGATGCGCATTTGTTCGTGACACCGGAGCAGATCGAGGATGAGTTCTCAAAGGTTGTAGACCTGATCTTCAGCACATACAAGGATTTCGGTATCACAGATTATCGTTGCGTGCTGTCTCTGCGTGACCCGGAGAACAAGGTAAAATACCACGATGATGATGAGATGTGGAACACAGCCGAGGATGCACTTCGTAAGGTATTGAATGACCTTGGCATCGAGTATACAGAGGAAATCGGCGAGGCAGCATTCTACGGACCAAAGCTTGATGTAAATGTAAAGCCGGCTGTCGGAAATGAATATACACTTTCTACCTGTCAGCTTGACTTCTGTCTGCCTGCGAAGTTCCAGCTTACTTATATTGACAAAGATGGTGAGAAGAAGACACCGGTTGTATTGCACAGAGCAATCCTCGGTTCGCTGGATCGTTTCATGGCATACATTCTGGAGGAGACAAAGGGTAACCTTCCAACATGGTTAGCACCGGTTCAGGTAAAGGTTATGCCGGTTAAGACAGACAACGAAGAACTGATGGCATACGCACACAAGGTTGTGGATGCGCTGGATGCGAAGAATGTCCGTGTAGAATTAGACGACAGAGCAGAGAAGCTTGGCTACCGTATGCGTGAAGGTCAGGTGGAGAAGGTTCCATATCTTCTGGTTCTTGGCTTCAACGAGGTTGAAAATAACACCGTATCTTACAGATTGCATGGTCAGGCAGATACAACTGTTGTTGGTCTGGATGAATTTGTTGCGAAGATTGAGGAAGAGATCAAGACAAAGGCGAAAAACAGATAATCAATGAGGAAACATCGAGTGCTTAGAGTGATTGGTTGCGTCGTTGGCGCAATCGTGATCATTCTGCTATATGAAATGATTGGAATATTTGCTGCATACAAGAAGCAGCCGGATCTCTCGGAAGAGACGAAGCAGAGCCTGCATCCCGAAGATATCTATACAGATGCAACAGTTGAAGAACGCGCATGTATCATTGAAGAAAATGGGGATGCGTTATTGCAGCGTGTCCGCCTGATCGAACAGGCGAAGGAAGAAATCATCTTATCTACGTTCGCATTTCACGATGATGAAAGCGGACAGATTATGATGGGTGCTTTGCTTCGGGCAGCGGAGCGGAATGTGCACATCCGTATCTTAGTAGATGGATTCGAGAGCTGGACGGCGATGGAAGGAAATGCATATTTCTATGCGATGTCGTCCCATCCAAATATCGAGATCAAGGTGTATAACCGCGCGAATCCGTTAAAACCTTGGGATATGATGGGGCGGATGCATGACAAATATCTGATCGCAGATGGGAAAACATACATCCTTGGCGGACGAAACACGTACAATTATTTCCTTGGTGAATTCCCGGGACATAAGAATTACGACCGAGATGCGCTGGTCGTCTGTGAGAATCCGCAGGCAGATAGTTCCGTGAACCAGTTGCTTGTTTATTTTGAGACGATCTGGAGTCAGAAGGATTGTAAATATTTCCATGACAAAGAGAAACTTGCCGACCGGAAATCCGTCAAGCAGGCGAAGGAAGATGTGCAGACGGCATTTGCCACTTATTACGATGCACAGAAAGATACAATCACAGACACGGACTTTGAGAAGGATACGGTTGTAACTGACAAGATCATGTTGATCTCGAATCCAATCCATACCGGGGCGAAGGAGCCGACAGCATGGTATGAGATGGGCGTCCTGATGAAGCAGGCGAAGAAGCGTGTAAAGATACACACACCGTACATCATCTGCAATGACATGATGTATGACACATGGTCGGATGTTGCCGCAAATGTACCGGAATTTACGGTTATGACAAACTCTGTCGCGAATAACGGCAACCCGTTTGGTTCCGCAGATTACCAGAAAAACCGGGACAGGATCAGTAGTACCGGTGTTACAATCTGGGAGTATGAAGGAGGATATTCGTATCATGGAAAGAGCATTTTGATCGACGATGATATATCCATCATCGGTTCGTTCAATATGGATATGCGCAGTGTCTATCTGGACACAGAACTGATGCTCGTAATTCGAAGCAAGGAGATCAACGCCCAGTTGGAATCAGCCATGATGAAATATGAACAGGGCGCACGACAGGTGCTTGCTGACGGACAGTATGCGAATCCATATCATGTGGAGCCAATTGCACTCACACCGAAACGCCGCCGTAGAGTATTTGTTGTACGGTATCTGCTTGGATGGCTGCGGTTTTTGTTTTAGGGATTTTTATTCTGTAGGAGGTAATGGATTATGATAATGGAAAATGATGAATTTGTAATTCCAGAACAGTATCGGAAAATGTCCGTTACTGAATTAGATGTAGAAGCAAATAAAATGTTGAAAGAGATACAACAAGGGAAACGAATAATTTGAGATAAGAAAAAAGCTGCACAGGGAAAGAATGAAATAGTTTTCTATGTTGAGTAGTAAAAACTCTCTGAGGTTTTGAATAACTTCAGGGAGTTTTTTGTGTCTTATAGAGATTGTAAAGTGAGGAAGGATAACAAATATGGATAAAGTTATACTATTTGGTGCAGGTGCGGAACAAGGATATAACCTTGCATTGGAAAGTAAAAACTCACCTATAAAATCGACACATTCCCCTATAAAAATCCCCTATTATCCGATATAATAATATGTAAAAATAATAATAGTTAATTGTGCGATACAGGAAACATGTTTATGCGTGTGAAGTCACCGGGCGGTGTCCGGTGACTTTCCTGTAAATGAGCATAAATGCGAAGGAGAATAATCTATGATTCGAATGGAGATTGCGCTGATATTGATTCTGGCGTTTGTGGCAGGAATCTATTTCTCGGCGAGGCGGAGACAGACCGCGTTACATAAGACATTTTCGGCACTTTTGATCGTGGTGATCGTGCATCTGATGTTCGATGCGGCGACGATCTATACGGTAAACCATCTTGCTCAGGTACCGCTTGTGCTGAACGATGTTTTACACCGGCTGTTTGTCGGTACGATGGCGTTAGTTCTGTTCTTTTTCTATCAGTATATTGCGATACTGGTGGAAGAAGAGACCGGGAAGAAGCGGACACTGGATCTGCCGGCACGGATATTTCTTGTGATTTCAGAAGTCGGGGCGATGACGCTTCCGATTACTTACATCGAGACACCGGATGGAAATTATTCGGCGGGACTTTATGCATATGTAAGCTATGTCAGTGTGGCAGTGTATCTCATACTTTGCTCATGGCTGCTGCTTGCAAACTGGAAGCGGATGGACAATAAGAAGAAATTCGCCATCGGCATGGCTCTGATCTTTGAGTTTACAATCTGCTTCCTGCAGGGATTGCACCATACATGGCTGATCAGTGGAATGGGAATCACGCTTATGACGCTCGCATTCTATCTGACCTTGGAGAATCCGGATGCGCTGCGTGCGGAGCTTACGGAACAGAAGATGTCGATGCTCTATCTGAAAAGTCAGGTGAATCCGCATTTCTTGTATAATACGCTTGATACGATTCGAATTCAGGCGGAGTTGGACGGAGATAAGAAGGTTGCAAAGCTTCTGATGCGGCTTGTGGATTTCTTCCGGCTGAGCGTCAAGATCGACCGTTCGATGGTCACGCTTGATGATGAGCTCGAACTTGTGGAAGCATATATGGAGCTGATGTGCTACCGGTATCCGGAGCTCTTCTGCGATTATGATATCGATCCGGACTTAGGGGCAGTGCAGGTACCGAACTTTATCTTACAGCCGCTGGTGGAGAACAGTCTGCTGCATGGGATGAAGAACCGCGGATACCGGGGCGAGATCGAGATATCCGTAAAACGCGCAGGCGCAGATATGGAGATCTGCATCAAAGACAGTGGCAGCGGATTTGAAGAGGGGATGAAAGCGCAGATTGACAAGATGTTACTGCACTACAACAAGCAGGAGGCAAAGCTGGATGGAAACAGTATCGGGATCCTGAATGTGCAGAAGCGGATCAAATATTTGTGCGGCAGAAAATATGGACTATCCTATGAGGAAAACAACGCAGGCGGTGTGACAGCGCGGTTGCTATTGCCGGTTTGGAAGGAGGAAGCATCATGAGGAAATTACGCGTCGTATTAGTCGACGACGAGATTATGATACGTGAGGGATTCAAGAAATTATTTGACTGGGGCGCACATGACTGTGAAGTCGTGGGCGAGGCAGCGGATGGCGTCGAGGCGCTTGGGGTAATCGACAGCATGGTACCGGATATCGTGATCATGGATATCAACATCCCGATTATGAACGGCCTGAAGGTCATCCAGACCAGCCGCCTGAAATACCCGGATATGGCATTCATCGTTGTATCGGGATACGATGATTTTTCTTATTGCAGGGAAGCATTGCGGCTGCAGATCACGGACTACATCCTGAAACCGGTCGACTATGAAGAATTCGGGAACACGATCGATCATTTGAAGATATCGATATTCGAGAAACAGACGAAGGATGTGACACCCGGCAGTGAAGCGTCAACGATTGTTGGAATTGTACGGTATATGCAGGAGCATCTGGCAGAAGAGATCAGCCTGAATGTACTCGCGGAAACATTTCATCTGAGTGCACAGTATATCAGCCAGCTCTTCAAGAATGAAATCGGCGTGAATTTCCTTGCTTATCTGACGACAATCCGTATGGAGTGTGCGAAGAAGCTGCTCGTCTCGACACAGTTATCCATTGCGGAGATTTCTGAGCGGTGCGGCTATGCCGATTACCGGGTGTTTACCAAGGTATTCAAGAAGACGGAGGGCAGTACACCGTCGCAGTATCGCAGAGATTTTTTGTAGGAGCTTCAGTATAAGATTCAGTATGGAACCGATAAGTTATAAGGCGTGGATGAAAGGTGCACTTTCTTATAACTTACCAGTTCACGATAAAATAAGATTGACAAATGGGTGCAGATAAAAGACAATTGATATAAAGATAGGAAATGCATATCGATAGGGAGTCTGATATATGGATTTAACAAAAAAATGGCATCGGAGTGAATTTGTCAGTCATGAGATGCTGGAGGTACATCGTGGAATCGAATGTGAACTGGGTTTCTATTCAGCAATTGCAAATGGCGAAATAGAATTAGTTCAGGAAAATTGTAACGAACAGGCATTTACAAACCCGGAGGGCATGGGCGTGTTGTCTACGGATGCGCTTCGCAATATCCGATATCATTATGTTGTAACCGTAGCGCTTATTACACGTTTTTGTGTGCACGAAGGGCTGGAACAGGAAAAAGCATATAATTTAAGTGATTTCTATATTTTGGAGATGGATAAATGCAAGACAATCGAACAGATATCGAAGCTGCATGATGTGATGTGTCTGGATTTTTGTAAACATATGCATGAAATAAAAAACGGTCAGGTACTTTCCAAGCAGGTGGTTTTATGTCTGGATTATATTTACAGTCATACTCATTACCGGATTACAATTCGTGAAGTGGCTGAATATCTCAGATTATCTGAAAGCTATCTTTCAAGATTGTTTAAAAAAGAAATGGGAATCTCGTTCAGTCAGTATATTTTGAACCTGAAAATTGACAAGGCAAAGAATCTGCTTCGTTTTTCGGAATATTCAATTGGAGAAATAACCTATTATCTTGGTTTTTCAAATGAGAGCCATTTTATTCAGACATTTCAAAAACGGGTTGGAGAGACGCCGAACCGCTATCGTAGGAGGTGTTTCCGCACGGAGTGGGAATTAAAACAGAATTAGTAAAAATGTACAAATAATTCAGAAAGAATAAATGAATAACAGACAAAATCAATAAGATGTCATGAATATAACACTTATGACATTATTTAAACATAATCTTCCTTTGCTTTTGAGTATGATTAACATATCAAAAAATGAAGGGAGATTTTTTTATGAGAAAGCTGAGAAAAGCAATTCCTCTTGCACTGGCAATGAGTGTAGCTCTTACGATGACTCCAATTCGGGCATCAGCGGAAGAACCGACTCAGGTACAGGCAGAACAAAGTGATCTTGTAGAAGAAAACGAAAGTCTGAGTGATGAAGCAGACAAAGACAAAGAAGGGTACAAACTGGTATTTGAGGATGATTTTGACGGCAATCAATTGGATCGTACGGTTTGGAATGTCGAAAAGCATGAGAAAGGCTGGGTAAACGGGGAGCTTCAGGAGTATGTAGATTCTGATGAAAACATCAAGGTACAAGATGGTTATCTGAATATCATTCCTGTTGAAAAAGTTGAGACAACATCTACAACTGATGGACAGAATTTGTTGTCAAACGCTGATTTCAGTTCCGGTATGGACGGTATGGACGGTTGGACTGAAACAATTGCAAACTGGGGAAGTGATGGTTGTAACGCATCTGCGAAGCGCTCTGTTGATGATGGGGCTATTACTTATACGATTACCAATCCTGGTAATGACTTATGGCATGTACAACTTAAACAAACTGTTAAGTTGGCAGCAAAAAAGCATTACACATTAAGCTACAAAGTAAAATCGGATGTTGCTCGTACAATTGAAACGGGTGTGCAGGGTGATCAAACAAATAATTATATCTCATATGGAGCAAAAACACAATCATTGCAAGCGGGAAAAGAAGAATCAGTATCTATCGATGTATATGCAGAAGAGGGATATGATACAGCAACTTTATATTTCTCTTTAGGGCGTAAGACTGGAGATACATCGATTCCAGATGAATCTGTAGTAACAATTTCCGATATTAGTTTGGTGGAAACAACTGCAAACATGCTTCCGGCAAATGCATTTGGTGACAATGCAACTGCTGGAACAAAGGTCAAGAAATCTTATACATCTGGTCGTATCTCTACACAGAACTTAAAGACATTTACCTATGGTAGGTTTGAAGTAAGGGCAAAGGTTCCAAATGGACAGGGATACCTTCCGGCATTCTGGTTAATGGCTAACGATGAGAATGTATATGGTCAGTGGCCAAGATGCGGTGAGATTGATTGTATGGAAGTTATGGGGCAGGATACAAATAAGTTGTACGGAACCATACATTACGGAAATCCACATGCAGAAAGTCAGGGAACCTATACAATCAAAGATGGTAAGGAGTCGTTCTCCGATGGATTCCACACATTTACATGTGATTGGGAACCAGGCAAGATTACATGGTATGTAGATGGAATAAAGTATCATGAGGAAAGCAACTGGCATTCAACAACAGAAGGACAGGGAACACTTACATATCCAGCACCTTTCGATCAACCTTTTTACATTATTTTGAACCTCGCAGTTGGTGGTTCATGGGTAGGAAATCCAAACGAGGAAACAAATTTTGTTAACAATCCGTTTGTTGTTGATTATGTAAGAGTCTATCAGAAAGATTCTTATGATGAGAATGTAACACGTCCAGAAGTTAAGTTTGAGCCTACAAACGAGCCAGACGACAGCGGAAACTATATTAAGAACAGCACATTTGCAGAGGCAGAGGATTTGACAGATGATACAAATTGGAAATTCATAACTGCTTTGGATGGTGCTGCAACAGCAGAAATCAAAGATAACTCTATGGTTATCAGTACAGAAAATGCAGGTACTGTTGATTACAGTGTACAGTTAGTACAGGCAAATGTTCCTTTTGAAAAGGGTGCAACTTATGAAGTAAGTTTTGATGCACAAGCATCTGAGAATCGTAAGATGAATGTAGATGTTAAGGCTCCAGACCGTGGATACCAGTCATATATGAAAACCATGGTTCCAGAGCTTACAACGGAGATGAAGCACTTCAGCACACAGTTCGTAATGAAGGCAGATTCCGATGTGAATGGACGTTTAGAGTTTAATATGGGTAATGCAGGTTCAGGCGATATCGTTCTTAAGAACGTAGTTGTTAGGAAGACTGCGGAGCCAGATCCGAATGCAAAGGAAGAAAAGACAATTCTTGCAAATGGAAGTTGTATCTATAATGGATCTTTCCAGGAAGGTAAAAACCATCTTGGATATTGGGATATAACACCAGAAGGTGCAGATATTAAGGTAACAGGTCTTTCAGATGGAAGAAGATTGGTCACAGAAGGAAAAAGTGTAACAATCAGTCAGTCAGATCTTGCATTTAAGGAAGGAACAGCATATGCATTGAGCTTTGATGCGTATGCGCAAAATGGAGCAACTGTCGTTGCAACTGTTGGCGGAAACACATATAAAGTAAATGTTGAAGCAGGAAATGAAAAGAAAGATTATGTTGTAAAGATTCCTGCAACAGCAAAGTTTACAGACAAGACAGTTTCATTGAAAATCGAAGGTGCAATCTCTCTCGATAATGTAAAAATGGTAGAAGATGCAAAGATTAAGAACGGATCATTCAATGATAGTCTTTCAGGATATGAAGTATATGTAGACAGCGCAGCAAAAGCAACTGTTGTTGTTGACAGTTTAAAAGAAAATAATGCATTGGATGTGACTGTAGATGATACAGGTGCGGATGACTGGAGAATACAGATTAAACAGAACAATGTATTGCTGGAAAAAGGAAAGAAGTATAAATTATCATATGAGGCTAAGTCAACCATTGATAGAAAAATCAGAGTTGTAATGCAGGGTGGAGCGGCTCTTGGATGGCCGGTATACTCTGAGCACAGCGATGATCAAGATGCAAATGATGGAATTGTAACACTTACAAGTGAATATCAGAAGTTTACTGAAGAATTTATAATGACAGAAGAGACAGACGCAAAGGCATTCCTCAGCATCTGTTTGGGAAATGTAGATGGTCAGATTACTGATCAGCACAGAATTGTAATTGACAATATTTCTTTGGTTGAGGTA
>ULXO01067034.1_pt1 | contig 13235 bp, 17 predicted proteins | sample 1961391 | NCBI WGS metagenome assembly ULXO01 (sample SAMEA4835841, study PRJEB28245) | human gut metagenome | biome: gut microbiome; material: fecal sample | place: Denmark | collected 2008 | reverse complement strand
TATTTGTAATTGTTGGAGCCATTATGGATTTTGTGGCAGGGCTCGTAAATTATGGAATTGTGAAGTCAGTTGCCGGAATCTGTATTTTGGTATTTGGCTGGGTATTTGCAAGTCTTGCATTCTATATTCTGGCAGCAGGAATCATTCTGATGGGACTGTTACAGATATCGTCAATCAAGAAAACGATGCCTGTAAATCTGACTGTGGGAGAACGGTTTCAGGAGTATTTTAAACCGGGACTAATGGTTGTTGCCGGAGCATGTCTGCTCTTTAATCAGAGTGGAACGATTGCGTGGGCATTTATTGCAACGGGTGTGCTGTTGGTAATAAATGGTATCATGACGTTGGTTGGCGCAAATAAAACCTATTAGGTATAGGTAATTGAACTATGAGTTTAACTGTAATGGTGAAATAAGTCTTGTATATCTAAACGGAATGCGTTATACTAACAACAGCTTCGGAAAATCAGAGTATTTTCTTGAATGAAACTAAATAGAACGAAGAAGGCAGATTGTGGACGAAGATAGACAGTTCTACAAGTCTGCCTATTTTTATCAAAAAATCTATTGTTTTTATTCAAGGAGGTATGTATGATGAATACAACAACTACAATCGATAAGGCAACAAATAACCAGAATGCATTTAATTATGCAGTTTATATGATGCTCGGCAGCTACTTCAAGCAGATGGAAGCTGTGTCCGAGTGTTATGTCCAGAAGCTGTATCTCTACTATGTGGAGAATAAGCGGGAGCGCCAGTACAGCTTTGAGGATATTGCAATCCGTTTTGTGGAGCGGGTTTTGCAGAAGCAACTGCCAGAGGAGATCTGGCAGGAGCGGGTGCTGGTATCGTTCTTTGCGAGGGACGGCAGGAACTATGTTGCCTTCCAGGGAGCCCGTTACACATTGGTTGTGCAAAACGACTACCGTGGAGCACGCACGAAGCTGCAGTATCAGCTGTATGAAGATACGCCTGCTATCGAGAGATAGCGGCGTGTGGAAAGGATAACAAGAATGTACCATATAATCGTAAATCCGACCTCATCTTCTGGAAAAGGAATGGATGCATGGAGGGAGATAAAAGACATATTAGACCGAAAAAACGTGGCGTATAAGGTGTATGTACTGCGGAAGCCGGGAGAAGCAACGATGGTTGCAGGGAAACTTACAGCAGGAAGGAACATGGCTTTAAACGAAACGGCTGTTATGGATCAAAGCAAGGAAGTGGTTCGGGAAAATGAGGAAGATATCAATATTTTAGTGATTGGCGGCGACGGAACATTAAATGAAGTCCTAAATGGGATTCAGGAATTTGATCATACGACGTTATCGTGTATTCAGACAGGATCCGGAAATGATTTCGCTAGAAATATGCATTTGGAAAAGAATGCAGAGCAGGCGATCACGCATCTGCTTGAACAGCCGGAAGAAATTGCGCTTGATTATGGAGAGGTGACAACGAACCATCCGGGAAGCGACGCAAAACGATTTTTAATTAGTTCTGGGGTTGGCTATGATGCAAATATCTGCGAAGAGGTCAGCCGGAGCCGACTGAAAACGGTGTTAAATAAGATTCATCTTGGTAAATTGGTGTATGTGATGATCGGCGTTAAGCAGATATTTGCAAAGAAAACGGTACGCGCAAAATTATACCTGGACGATGCGCCTGTGATGAAGCTTCCGGAGCTGTTTTTTGTTGTGGGTATGAATCATATGTATGAGGGCGGCGGAATTCCATTTTGCCCGAATGCGAATCCGACCGATGGCAAGCTGGATGTCTGCCTCGTGAAAGGAATGTCAAGGTTGAAGCTGCTTTTTGCAGTTGTGCTTGTTTACTTTAAGAAGCATTTGCTGTTTAAGGACATTACAAACCACAGATGTAAGAAGATGCGATTGGTGACGGAGACGCCGCAGTGGATACATATGGATGGCGAGACACCATATCAGGTAAGTGAGGTTACATGGGAAAGTAAGGGCAAGCTGCGGTTTGTGCGATAGTATAAAGTTGATAGAATGAAGTGTGAAAAGATGTTATGGACTGAGAAGTTATGGATATGTACATAGAAAAGGAGATGCACAATGGAATTTATATGTTACCCTAAATGTTCTACTTGTCAGAAGGCAAAGAAGTGGTTGGATGAAAATAAGATCGTGTATACCGAGCGCCATATCGTAGAAGCGAATCCGTCGGCGGAAGAGTTAAAGATGTGGTATAAAAGAAGCGGACTTCCGCTTAAAAAGTTCTTTAACACGAGCGGTAGGCTCTATAAGGAAATGAAGTTAAAGGACAAGCTTTCAGAAATGAGTGAGGAAGAACAGATTAAGCTCCTTGCGACGAATGGTATGCTGGTGAAACGTCCTTTGGTTGTGGATGAAGATAAGGTGCTTGTTGGCTTTAAGGAAACAGAGTGGAAGGAAAAGTTGATATAGAAGTGCATATGTAAGAGAAAGGGAACTGAAAGGCTTTCGACTTTCAGTTCCCTTCTTTAAAATAGATCTGAGATATTCAAAGAAAGTTTTTTTAACGCTTTAAAAGTTTGTCGCGTAGACAGAAGTTCGCTTTCGGAACAATTAAGCCAATTAAAAGATTGATAAGAAGAAAGAGCTTTTTGTATGCAAGCGATTGCGTCATTAACTTTATCATTTAGTGAAACGGTTTCTTTCTCAGCAATTGGAATTTTTATATATTTTTTATCTTCTGTGGAACGGATATAATTAGCTACTTTCATTTTGTATGTGACGTTATAAATAGTAGTTTTGTCCGCCTGGCTATCAATTGATTTACATAAAGAAAGAAGATCATCTGCAGAATAAGGAATATTATCTTTCATTTCTTTATTAAAAAAAATCATAAGTTTTTCATATCTACCAATGTTGTGTTTTCCCATATTATTCCTCACTTTCTGTATCGTTTGCATTATTCCAATCATGAAGAGATATTTGAAGTAATTCAAGAAGTTTAGGGGTGTATTTTCCATTAATTATCTTACACTTCATGTAATCTCTTCGGGTTCGATCTGAAAAGCCGATTAGGTCTGTGATCATAGAATTAGATAATCCTAGAGTCACTTTTTTAGATTGTAAAAGTTCTTTTTTTGTCATAAGCATTTTTCCTTTCTATAAATTGAAAACATTATACCTATTTTTTGTAGTTTTGCTAACGGGGGATTCTTCCGTCTTATAAAAATTAGAATTTTCAACGTCAAAAATGCGAAGTTTGTCAAACAGATTTTGTTGAGTAAAAGTGAAATTAGTCAGATAATAAGGGGAAAAGGAGGTGGAGGATTATGGAAAATGAACCTTGTAGCATTAAAGAAACTGCTTGATGAATATATAGTAAAAGAAGGAGAAAGAGTTTTGAGAATTAAGAAACCTTTGAAGAAAGGCATCCAGAAATAAAAAGGGAAAAAACATATGAGCAGTTTATAGATGTGATATATCCAATAATAGGCGGTATGACGCCGCTTTGTTAAATTAGTTGATTGTTGGTTCTTCTGCGTCCATATGTTATAATTAAACTAATTGATATATGAACTTGAGGGAAGGAGGAGACATTGATGATACCATTGAAAATAGAAACACTATTAGAAGGTCGCGTTGTGGAACACGATCGAGTTGAATATAAAACTGGTTGGAATCCGAATGATATTATTCATTCTATTTGTGCTTTTGCGAACGATTATGATAATTCAAATGGTGGATATATAGTAATAGGGGTAAAAGAGGAAAATGGAATGCCGGTATTTCCGCTTGCAGGTGTGCAAAAGGAAGAATTAGATTCAATTCAGCAGGAGATATTTCAGTACTGCAATATGATTGTGCCAAGATACATTCCAAGAATGGAGATTGTTAATTATAAGAACTCTGAAACATATCTTATATACTTATGGTGTCCGGCAGGTGATAGTGGACCATATCAGGCACCACAATCGGTGTATAGTGTTAAAGGCGGGAAAATTGATAAAAGTTTGAAATACTGGATACGCCCAGCATCACTCACAACGGATGCAAAGCAGGATGAGATATCAGAATTATATGATAAATTTAATTCCGTCCCTTTTGATGATAGAATAAACCGAAAAGCTAGGATTGATGATATTAGAAGAGGGTATATTGAAGATTTTATCAGGAAGAGCAATAGCAGTTTGATAAATGAACTGAATAATTGCACTTTAGAAGATTTGCTCATTGCACAGGAAGTAGCAGATGAAACGGACACAGAATTAGATATTAGAAATATTGGTGTTTTGATGTTTACAGAACATCCGGAAAAACTGATTCCAGGAGCTTACATCGAATTGATAAGATTCAATACCAAAGATGCTGAAGCTTCCGATGATTTTATTGAAAAAACGTTTACAGGACCGATCTGGAAGCAGGTTATGGATGCATTGGATTATATCAAGAATACAGTCATTGAGCAAAAAGTTGAAAAGATACAAGGGCAAGCAGAAGCCGTAAGATTTTATAATTATCCATATAATGCATTAGAGGAAGCTTTGGTAAATGCAGTATTTCATAAGTCATATCGTGAGGCTGAACCAGTCGAAATCCGTATTTATGTGGATAGTATTGAGATTTTAAACTATCCAGGACTTGCCAAATGGATTAATTTTGATTATTTTAAAGAGGGAAAAATTAGAGGCAGAAAATATCGTAATCGAAGAATTGGAGAATTATTCAAAGAAATAGATTTATCTGAGAAAAAAGGTACAGGTATTCCGAAAATATTACGGGAACTTAAGAAAAATGGTTCACCGGCACCGGAATTTGATATGGATGATGACAGGACATATTTGAATACGATTATTCGTATTAGGGACGGATTTGAAATGTCCGAATCAATGTCCGAATCAATGTCCGAATCAATGTCCGAATCAATGACTAAATTAGTGATTGAATTAAATAACAAAACAATGTCTGAATTGGAGCAAGAAAGAATGCAGCGAATTCTTGCCTATTTAGTGAAATACAATGAAATTAATAGTGCCAGAGCAGCGGAATTATTAGATGTTCAGATCAAAACTGCCAGTAGATTATTAAAAAAGGCTGAAGAATTAAATCTTATAAATTCATCTGGAAAAACCAAGGATAAGATATATTTTATAAAATAATGGAAAGGACTATAACATACAATGAAACCAAAATCTCCACAGAGCATACAACTTTATAACATTATGTTGCGTCTTGGATATCCAGAGGAGTTTGCGGACATTGTGACGAAGAATCTGAATACGGATTTTACGGCGACGCGGATGATGGGATATTTGTATCGGTATTCGAATCCAAGACTGGAGGATGTGGCGGATGAGATGCTGGCGATTCTGGATGATCGGAACCGAATCATGGAGAAGAAGGAACTGGAAGAAATCAATAAGAAGTGGAATGAATTTCTTCATACGGGAATCCCGGATGAGGACGAATAAGGAGGACAAACAAATGCCATTTATTAATTCAAAAATTAGCGTAGCATTAACGGATGCACAGGAACAGGAAATTAAGGCAAGACTGGGACAGGCAATCACAGCGATTCCGGGAAAGTCGGAGAGCTGGCTTATGGTTGGCTTTGAGCCGGAGTATAAGTTGTATTTCCGGGGTTCCAATGATCAGCCGATGGCGATGGTGGAGGTAAGTGTGTACGGAAGCGAGAATCCGTCCGCGTTCTCCAAGCTGACTGGCGAGATCTGCAAGATATTTGAGGATGTGCTTGGAATTGCACCAGATCATGTCTATGTGAAATATCAGGCGGTTGCAAACTGGGGCTGGAACGGCGGCAATTTCTAATTACAAAAGAACGAATAAAGGCACTTTTTGTTAAATATAAAAACGAAAGTGCCTTTATATTTTTATTTGAAAGATTCTGTAGAATGTCTGTTGCATATCCTTGGAAGATGATATAAGTTAGGGAAAATATCAGTAAAAGAGGAGTGTGACTGCTTATGCAGATGCAAATAGTTTTGTGTTTTTTGCATTAGATGACGCAGGAAATTATCATGGATTGTGTCATGGAAGCTATATTGAAACATTTTGGATGACGGGATGTACCTGTTATGTTGCAAGTCTGATCACGAATAAAGAAGATCGTGGAAAAGGGTATGGAAAGTTTTTGTTGGATTATGTAAAAGAAAAATCAAAAGAGAAAGATTGTAAAGCATTGATATTGGATTCCGGGCTGCCACGTGTGGAGGCACATGGCTTTTATGAACATTATGGATTTGCTAAAAATTGTTATGGATTTCAGCTTGTTTTATAGTATGATGTAGAGAAAAGCATAAAACAGAACATATCTGTCAATAATACCATTGCGATAAAAATAAGACGAAATCAAAGGAGTCAAAGCAATGGAATTAAAAGAAAAAGAACGTACCCTGATTCAGGATTTGCAGACACAGGAGCAGAGCTGCGTGGAAAAGTATGGGAAATACGCAGCACAGGCGAAAGATCCAGAGCTGAAAAGTCTGTTTGAGACGATTCAGAAGGAAGAGCAGAAGCATTACGATACGTTGCAGCAGGTGTTAGATGGTTCTGTTCCGGCATGCGATTGCAACGACACGCAGGGCAAAGACTACGAGCCAAAGGTGACGTATGGTACATTGGATAATTCCGAGGACAAGCAGCATGATGCATTTCTTGCGACGGATTGTATCGGAACAGAGAAGCTGGTGTCTAGTGAATATAACACGGATGTGTTTGCATTTGCGAATACAGCACTGCGGAAGCTGCTAGCAGATATCCAGATCGAAGAGCAGAACCATGCAGAAATGATCTACAAGTATAAGACTGCAAATGGTATGGCATAAGTTGTTATAAAACAGAAAACGGATGGTTGACATTGTGCAATCATCCGTTTTCTGTGTAATACGCTGTCATGCAGAAATTGTGCTTGCACAAATTTCTATAAGAGGACCAGTGTTCATCAAGCTGATAGGCGGGATGACAATGTGTGTATATCAAATAGGTGTCAGCCCGTTCGGTTCATTTAAAACGCCACTTTCATTGCGAGTGCAATCACGCACAGAATAATTGAAATTGGCACGTACAGGTATCGCCCAAGGAAATACCACAGCTTTCCGCGTGGCTTCCTGCCACCTTCATTGATCGCTGCAAATAAATCATTTTTCTTCATAATCCAGAACCAGGAAATTGCACCAAGTGTTGCGCCGATCGGGATGATGTAGATAGAGACGAGGTCCATCCAGATTCCCCAGCGGGTGATGGCTTCCATACCGATTCCGGCACCAAGGCAGATCACGCAGATAATGCCGAGTGCAACAGTACGGCGCAGCTTCGGGAAGCGATGCAGAAGGGATTCGGCAACCGCTTCAAACATGTTCTGCAGGGAACTTACACCGGCGAAGATCATTGCCGCATACAGGATGATCGCAAAGACCTGTCCAAGCGGAATATCCTGCAGGATCGATGGCAATGTGATAAAGAGCAGGCTCGGCCCTGCGTCCACACTGACATCATAAGAGAAGCATGCCGGGATGATCACAAGCGCGGCAACCAAAGCTGCAATCGTATCGAAAATCGCGGTATGTCTCGATACTGCGATGACGTCTTCTTTCCGGTCTAAGTAGGATCCATACGCAATCATACCACTTCCGGTTACGGACAGGGAGAAGAACGCCTGCCCCATGGCAGTGATCCAGACAGTCGGATCTTTCAATGCTTCCCATCTTGGGATAAACATGAATTCATACCCGCTTGCTGAACCGGGCAGCAGAGCTACGCGGGCTGCGAGTACAACGAAAATCAGGAAAAAGAGCGGCATCATGATTTTGTTGCTTTTTTCGATACTACTGGCACCGAGTAATAAAGTAAGCAGAGTGCCGATGATGATAATAATATGGAATGGTACAACCGAGAAATCCGTCATCGAGAACGATTCGAACCATTCGGAAGTATTGACCTGCATTAAAAGTCCGGATGCAGAGTCAACAAATGCTTTTAATACATAGGCAACGATGATTGAATAGCCGATTGCGATGCATAGGGAACCTGCGAGTGGCAGCCAGCCAAGTGCACGCCCGGCAGGCGCGAGTTTTTCGTTTCGCGAACGCCATGCATTTTCATAGGACCCGAGTGTTCCTGTGTGTGACCAGCGTCCAATCGCAAATTCCGCCGGAAGTCCGACGTAGCTAAACAAAAATATAAACAATAAATAGATAAGAAGGAAGGCGCCACCGCCATTGCTTCCCATTTTATTTGGAAATCCCCAGACATTTGCCATGCCGACTGCGGAACCGACCGATGCAAGAATAAATCCCCAGCGGCTTTTGAACGATGTTCGAGTTTGTTCTTTTTTCATAAATGTACCATACCTGTCTAATTTAGTTTGTATTCTATCTATTTTACCATAAAAGCTTATAATCAATCAATGTACGTTGGGGAGAAAATGCGAAATAGCACAAAACTCCCTAATGGGAAAATGCATATGCAGGGAAGATTGGGTAGAAAGTGGTGGAATGGGGAAAACTCCCCAACCGGAAGCTTTTGAGAAGCAAGCAGGTTGGGGAGAAAGTAGCGAAAAAGGGAAAACTCTCCAATAAATGAGGCACGCTGCCGCGTGGTAACATGAAATCACATAAAAATCGACTGACACAATTCCCGCTTACTGTTCTTGCAGATCATGTAACTGTTGATGACCGGTGTTTCCAAGTCCAGTAATGGAATGACGCGGAGCTTGCCCGCTTCTAAGAATGGACGAGCTGTATCCGCGGGCAGGAACGTATAGCTTTCCGAGCCGAGCAAAAAAGGAATGATCTTGGAACAGTCATCGATTTCCAGTGAAAACTGATGGTAGCGCGGAAATAAGTTTCGGATGAACTGTCCGACATCCTGCAGGGCGAAATTGCACATCAGATAATTCTCGGCAATCAACGCCTGCTTCGTGATACCGCGTGCATACATCGTATTATAATAATCAGTCACTAAAATCATCTTATCCTGCTTGTAGACCTCGCAGTGATAGGATGATTTTTTCATAGGAAGATAGGTGAAGATCACATCGAAGATATCGTTCTGCAATTGCTCCATCAGCAGGTTGGAAAGACCAATCGTGATCTTCAGGGCGTCGTTTGGAAACTGTCTTTGATGCTCTAAGATGATCGGCGCCAGATGTCCTTCGTAGATCGAATCAGAGCAACCGATGCGCAGGTGGTTTGCGTATTTGTGTAAGGAACTGATTTCGGAGAGTGACGCATTCGTCAGTGTGATGACCTTTTCGGCATAGTCCTTGAACTGTTCCCCTTCCACTGTCAGCTCGACGCTGCGGTTGTTGCGCGTGAAGAGTGCGATATTCAACTCTTTTTCCAGTTCGTGAATACGGTTTGTCACGGTGGACTGCGCGACAAAAAGCTGTGCGGCAGTGCGCGTATAGTTCTTCGTATTGGCAAGTGTCAGGAACGTATTTAATGTTTCGATATCCATAAAAATCTCCTATTATTCGTAAATTCGATTATTACTATCAAAATTATCTATTTTACATATAATATAGCATGTGTTTATAATGAGTGCAACAAAATTGGATGAAACATCCGAAGGATGGAGGACGGCATATGCAGGAAATCAGACTAAGCAACAAGACGAACAAATTGGAATTAGACCCATACAGCTATCAGTTACAGGACGTGGAATCACCAGAGCTTTTCCGCGAGATGTTCCCGTATACGGAGACGCCGAAGATTGCATTTAACTATCGCCGGGTGCCTGAAAATATGCCGGAGGATATCTTCATCACGGATACGACATTTCGCGATGGACAGCAGTCGCGTGCTCCGTACACAATGGAGCAGATGGTGCATATCTATAAGCTCTTGCATGAGCTTGGCGGACCGAACGGCATGATCCGCCAGACCGAGTTCTTTGTGTATTCGGAAAAGGACCGCAAGGCACTTGAGAAATGTATGGAGTTAGGCTATGAGTTCCCGGAGATTACAACATGGATTCGTGCGAATAAGAAAGATTTCGAGATGGTAAAATCCATCGGAGTCAAGGAGACGGGCGTGCTTGTGAGCTGTTCGGATTATCATATCTTCCACAAGATGGGACTGACAAGGAAGCAGGCATTAGACAAATACCTTGGGATCGTGTCAGACTGTATCGAAGCAGGACTTCGCCCAAGGTGTCATTTCGAGGATATCACACGCGCGGATTTCTATGGATTTGTCGTTCCATTTGCAAACCGTCTGATGGAAATGTCCGAGCAAAGCGGCGTACCGATCAAGATCCGCGCCTGTGACACAATGGGCTTCGGTGTACCATATCCGGGTGCATCCTTACCGCGAAGCGTATCCGGTATCATCTATGGATTGCAGCATTATTCCGGTGTGCCATCCGAGATGCTGGAGTGGCATGGCCACAACGATTTCTATAAGGGCGTCGTAAATGCGACAACTGCCTGGATGTATGGTGCAAGTGCCGTCAACTGTTCGCTGCTTGGCATCGGGGAACGTACCGGAAATGTACCGCTCGAAGCGATGGTATTTGAATATGCATCTTTGCGAGGACACTTAAATGGGATGAATACGAAAGTGATCACAGAGATTGCGGACTATATCAGCAAAGAAACCGGTTATGAGATTCCACCGATGACACCGTTTGTCGGCGAGAACTTCAACCTGACAAGAGCGGGTATCCATGCCGATGGTATGCTCAAAAATCATGAGATTTACAATATCTTCGACACCGACACGCTGCTCGACCGCCCACCAAAGGTATCAGTAAACTCCACATCCGGCATCGCCGGTGTCGGCTACTGGATCAACCAGTACCGCAAGAAGAAGGGCATGTCGCCAGTCGATAAAAAATCGCCCCTCGTGCGCCGTGTGTACGACTGGGTACAGGAGCAGTACGACGAGGGACGAATTACAATTATCAGTGATGCAGAACTCACAAGACAGACTGAGCTTGCAATGGAAGTAGAATAGTGAATCTACGAATCATTAACCAATCCCCCCCAGTGCGATACCAAGGATCAGCACAAGGATACAGATCGGGCAGTACAGATATTTACAGACAGGTACATACTTGTCTGTAAATTTTTTGTCGCGGCCAAGGTTGACCTGCTCCTCGACATAGTTCTTTCCATATACCCAGAAGAACATGATACCGGCGAGACCTGCACCAAGAGGGCAGATGTAGATGGACAGGACATCCATCCAGTCGGATACGATTCCCTGAATACAGATCGATACAATTACGCCGATCACGCCAATGACAAGGCAGGAGAGCTTGCGGTTTAAATGAAGCTTTTCCTGTACGGTTGCGATTGGTGCTTCGTATAAGTTAAGCAGAGACGAAAGTCCTGCGAAGAAAACTGCCACGAAGAAGATGATCGCTACGATGTGTCCGCCCGGCATAGACTTAAATAAGCTAGGAAGGAAGATAAACATCAGTCCCGGACCACCCTGGTCAAGCTGTGCACCGGTTGTAGCCATGGCAGGGATGATCACGAGTGCGGCAAGTATCGCGGCAATCGTGTCGAACAAGGCAACACGACCGGCGGAAGCAGGGATATCCTCGTTATCCGGCAGATACGAACCATAGATCAACGTTCCGTTTCCGGCAACAGACAGGGAGAAAAATGCCTGTCCCAAAGCGAAGATCCATGTCTCCGGCTTTGCCAGAGCGGAAGGTTCGACGCGGAAGATGTACTTATAGCCGTCGATGGCGCCCGGCTGACATGCCGTGTAGATTGCAAGGATCAAAAACAGCAGGAAGAACACCGGCATCATGATCTTATTCGCTTTCTCGATACCATTTCCGACACCGAACATCAGGATTATAACAGCAACTACAAGTGCGATGATCTGCCACAGATTGTTGCCGAAGGCAGAAGCCATTCCACCAAACGATGCGGCGAAGGAATCGATATTGCCCGGGGCAAGCGTGCTTCCGGTAAATGTTCCGAACATGTATTTCAGAATCCATCCCATGACGACGGTATACCCAATCGCCATCGCAAGAGAACCAAGCACCGGGATAAAACCGAGCGTTTCGCCGACCTTGCGTTTGCCACGGGATTCACATGCGGCACCAAAGGCGTCAATCGGACCGGATCGTGTGCCTCGTCCGAAGCTCATCTCCCCGATGACACCGGTCGATGCAATCAGTACAACAAAGATAAAATACGGGATAAGGTAGGAACCGCCTCCATATAAAGATACACGTGTCGGGAACATCCAGATATTGCCCATGCCGACGGCAGAACCGATGCAGGCAAGGATAAATCCAAGACGGTTTGTAAAAGACTCTCGTTTGTTCATAAATATTCTCTCTCTTCTCATTTTTTAAAACCAAAACCTACTATACCCTATAACGCAGAAAAAGTAAAATAAATGTTAAAAAACGCATGATATGTAGTTGTTTTTTGATAGGGCGTGTATTACTATGCTATAAATGATTAAGCGCCAGAGCAATAACCGGGAAATTAAACACAAACAATGAACCGGCAACTATCAACCACAGGAGGAAACTATTATGACAGAACAGGAAAAGATGCTGGCAGGCAAGATCTACGATTCGTCGGACGAGACGTTACTTGCCATCCGTACAAAGGCACATAAGCTGTGTCAGACCTATAACCAGACTGCAGACACCGAGGAGAAAGCACGGGAGCAGATGATGCGTGACCTGATCCCTGATTGTGCGAAGGGCGTGTATCTGCAGGGACCGATCTATTTTGACTATGGGAAATTTACGACAATCGGTGAAAATACATTTGCCAACTTTAATTTCACAGTGTTAGATACCTGTCCGGTGCATATTGGCAATAATGTCTTCATCGGACCAAATGTATCGCTTGTGACACCGATGCATCCGTTTCGCTATCAGGAGCGTAACATCAAGTTCAGGCCGGATGGTACGGCATACGATGATGAGTACGCAAAGCCGATTACGATCGGGGATAACTGCTGGCTCGCAAGCAATGTCGTTGTGACAGGTGGCGTGACGATCGGGGAAGGCTGTGTGATCGGTGCAGGCAGTGTGGTGACAAAGGATATTCCGCCACATTCCCTGGCGGTCGGAAACCCGTGTAAGGTAATCCGGCAGATCACGGAGGCAGATTCCATTCGAAATCGGGAAGATTTGTGGTAGATGAAAAAAGAGGGCAGCTTACCCTCTTTTTTGATATCTGACTTGCAGCCGCTTATAGCTGCTTTTTTAATTGCTCGATTTCTTCCTGAAGAAATCGGTTCGTCTGTTCTACGCTGCACACATATCCGTATTCTG
>ULXO01044176.1_pt1 | contig 13339 bp, 11 predicted proteins | sample 1961391 | NCBI WGS metagenome assembly ULXO01 (sample SAMEA4835841, study PRJEB28245) | human gut metagenome | biome: gut microbiome; material: fecal sample | place: Denmark | collected 2008 | reverse complement strand
TAAATATTAAAATATAAGGAGGAACTTTATGAAAATAACATTTTTAGGAGCAACAAGAACAGTTACAGGTTCTAACTATTTAGTAGAAGCAGCAGGGAAAAAATTTTTAGTAGATTGTGGAATGTGGCAAGGTAACGCAGCACTAGAAGAAAGAAATGGAGACCCATTTGAATATGATCCAAAAGGAATAGACTTTATGTTATTAACACATGCACATATAGATCACTCCGGAAGAATTCCAAAACTATACAATGAGGGATTTAGAAATAGAATATATGCACATAAAGCAACTTGTGACTTGTGTGCCTTAATGTTACCAGATAGTGGACACATTCAAGAAATGGAAGCAGAATGGAAAAACAGAAAAAGAATGAGAAAAGGCGAAAAAGAACGACCACCACTATATACAGCAGAAGAAGCTGCAAAATGTTTGGAAATATTTGAACCTGTTCAATATGATGAAATTATAGAAATAACACCACAAATACATGTAAGATTTAACGATGCGGGACATATGCTAGGTTCAAGCATTATAGAAGTTTGGGTAGAAGAAAATGGTAAAAAAACTAAAACAGTATTTTCAGGAGATTTAGGAAATAATGACATCCCATTATTAGATTCTCCAACAATGATAGAAGATGCAGACAATTTAGTTATGGAATCAACATATGGTAGCAGATTACATATGAAAAATAATGAAAAAGCTGAAATGTTTTTAAATATAGTGTCTGAAACATTAGATAATGGCGGAACAGTAGTAATACCATCATTTGCAGTAGGAAGAACACAAGAGATATTATATGAAATAAATAAACTAAAAGAACAACATAAAGAAGATGTTGAATTTAAAAGAAAATATAAAACAATAATGAATTCTTCTGTTTATGTTGATAGCCCACTTGCAATATCTGCAACAGAAGTCTTTAGAGAAAATACAAATCTATTTGAACCAGAAGTAAAAGAAGAAATTTTAAAAGGTGATAATCCACTTGAATTCCCAGGATTACAATTTACAAGAACAGCAGATGAATCAAAAGCATTAAATGAAGATGAAAGACCAAGTATTATAATATCAGCAAGTGGAATGTGTGATGTAGGTAGAATAAAACACCATTTAAAACATAATTTATGGAATCCAAAATCAACAATTCTTTTTGTTGGATACCAAGCACCAGGAACATTAGGATATGATATTGTAAATGGTGCAAAAAAAGTAAAAATATTTGGAGAAGAAATTGCTGTAAATGCTAGAATAGAATATATAGAAGGATATTCAGGACACGCCGACCAAGAAGGATTAATGAATTTTATATATTCATTTATACAGAAACCAAAACATATCTTTTTAGTGCATGGAGAGCCAACTTCTCAAGATGTATTTAAAGATAAAATTGAAACAGAAACAAAAATACCAGTATTAATACCAGAATTTGGAGAAACATATGAATTAGACAACATCAATGTAGAAATGACACATAAGATAGAAAGAAAAATAGATAAAACAGTAAGAGTTGAAATCTTAGAAAGATTATCAAAATTAAGAGATGAAATAGATGATATGGATTCATATGTAAGAAAAGATATAGATGACAAAAACTTAAGAGATGAGGATATGTTTAGAATAAACGAAAAGATAAAAGACTTAGAACAACAAATTTTAAATGTTATAGAAGGTTAAAAAATAGAAAGGAATCACTCAAACAGAAAAATAATCTGTTTGAGTGATTGTGTAAGATGAAATGAGTGAGAAATACTTAAATGAAGCTATTATAGGAAATAAAAATATGTTAGCAACTTTTACAAGTAAAGGAGAATTACAAAGATTATATTTCCCTAGTAAAGATAATAAACAATATATAAATTTTTTTCATACAGGAGTTAAGATAAATCAATCGGATTTAATATATTTACATGATGACATAAATAATGTATATAAACAATATTATGATACAGATACAAATGTGTTAAATACAGAAGTTACAAATACTTATTTTAATTTAAAAGTAGTTGCAACTGATTATATATTATTAAAAGAAAATGTAATGGTAAAAAGATATACCTTTTTAAATGAAGCTCAAATAGATTTAGATATACAATTTTATATACATTCAGAGCTATTATCAGACCAAAATAATTTTGTTGGTTGTAAAGTAATTGATAATGGAATGATGCAATATGCACATGATTTCTCTGTATCAACATTTGCTAAAGGATATAAAATAATAAAACATCAAATAAATGGAAGCAAGGAAAAAATAAAAACAGGTGATATTTATGACAAAGATTATATAGGAATGTCAAAAGATACAAGTATTTGCTTTGATATAGGAACAATAAAACCACAAGAAAAAAAGGTTTTAGATATATGTATATTAGTAGATGAAAATAAAAATGTTTCTGCAATGGAAGACGAAATAGATAGAATTACAAAAATAGATTTAAACAAAGAATATGTAAATACAAAAGCATATTGGAGAAAATATTTAAAAACACATAATGGACTAAATTTAAAAGAAGCTCAAAATAGTTATGAAGATAAAATATATGAAATCTACAAAAGAAGTATTTTATTATTTCCATTATTAACAAATTCCGAAACAGGTGGGATAATTGCATCACCAGAAATAGATGAAAATTTCACAAAATGCGGAAGATATGCATATTGTTGGCCACGTGACGCCGTATTTATGACAAAAGCAATGGACATTGTAAAAATGGGAAAAGAAACGGAAAAATTTTATAAGATATTTTGCAAAAAAACACAAAGCAAAAATGGAATGTGGGAACAAAGATTTTTTACAGATGGAAAATTAGCACCATGTTGGGGATATCAAATAGATGAAACAGCAAGTGTAGTTTATGGAATATATGAGCATTATAAAGTTACAAAATCTGAAAAGTTTTTAAAAGATAATTTAAGTATGTGTGAAAAAGCAATAGATTTTCTAAAAAAATATGTAAAAGACTGGTTAGACATTGATGGAATAGAAGAAAGAGAAAAAGATGTAGTAAAGCAAGAAATAGAAGAAGATACTAAAAAAAGAACTGGAAAAATACATAAATATCATATCAGTTATGACATCTGGGAAATGTGCGAAGGTATTCATTTATATTCATTAGCTAGTATATACGCAGCATTTGAAAGCATTTTAGGTATTTATAGAGCACTTGGAACAAATGTATCTGGATTTGAAAATAATAGATTAAAAGAAGAAAAAATCCAAAAAAATGAAAGAGAAATCGAACGAATACAAGTAGGAATAAAAAAATATATAAATGAAAATATGTATGACGAAACTAAGAAATCATATGTAAGAAATCCAGAAGATAAAAAAATGGATATAAGTATTTTAGGTGCAGTAACACCATTTAATATATTTAAACCAAAAGAAACAAAAGTAAAAAATACAGTAGAAAGCATAAACTTACATTTACGTACATATACGGGTGGATATCAAAGATTTGAACAAGATAACTATATGAATGGAAATCCTTGGCCAATAGCTAATTTATGGATGACATTATATTATCTAGAAAGTGGAGAGAAGAAAAAAGCTAAAGAAGTATTTGACTTTGTAGTAAAAACTGCAGGAAAACATTACTTATTAGGTGAACAAGTAAATAATGAAACTTTAAAACCTAATTGGGTAATTGGTCTTGGTTGGTCACATGCAATGTTTTTAATAGTTTTAGAAAAACTATATGCACAAAAATAATTTACATAAATTGACTTTTCGATAGAGATTTGATACAATAATTAACAAAGGGCAAAAGCCTTTTTGTAGAAAGGTGCTATTTCAAGTAGAAAGGAAGGAAAATGGCACAAGAAAATCTCAGTTTTAAATTTGCTGAGGACCATCGCACCGTTACTGTAAAACTTCAAAAAGAAAGGTTGGAAAGGGATGAATTTTTCCCGATAATGCGAGAGACAGTGGCATTTAGTGAGGATTTTCAATTGCCAGATGAAATGGAGTTTGAATTCTTAACATATGCCGTTGAAGACAGGGGACTTGTGGATGTTTATATTGCAAAAGATGCTTTGCCTATCTTAGTTAGCTTTGAAGGTGAAGAGGATTTAGAAAGTGCAATATCTACACTTGATTTCTTTTGCTCAAACATTTTTGAAAACTATGGAATGGCAAGAGTTCGCCACGCAAATTTTCATGATATTATCGAATGGAAAGGGCGAGTTGAAAAACCAATCTGGCTGGCAACAACGACGGCTAATGTTACCAGAGGCTGCTCTGAACTGGAAGAAGGTGGAGTAATTGAAAAAGGACTCCACTCCGCGTTTGGTGGATACAAAGGTGGTTGCCAGAAGCTAGTTGAAACTGATTTTTCTGGTAACATTATTTCCGAATTTCGCCAAGTAAATTATCTATTACCAGTAATCGAATTTGAACATAAGTACAATGATGATTACTGGTTAGAAACTTGGAACACAGCTAAAAATCTACTTGTAAATGAGGTATGTTATGATGAATATAACATAAATTTATAGGTGCCGTAGAAAGAGTCTCTTATTTTAAGTAGACTCTTTCCGTTTTTTAATGAAGTTATTAAAAAACTTGAATATTTATGTAAATTATGATAAGATAGTATCATAATGGCAAAGGCCATAGTAAAACGGTGCTTAAGAGAAAGGAAAAACAAATGCTTAAGCAAAACCTTGATGGAAAGTATCCAGAGCGGATAAAAATTCCAGTGCAAAAAGGAATGTGTATCGTCAGCAATATGTCGGCAAATGGTTTTTCAAACCAACTTTTTAACACTGATGAAATGGAAGACCATTTCATTGAAGCTTCTTTTGTGAAGCAACAAGGACACTTGCTTGTATATGTTACTGATTTGTTGGAACCATGGGAATACTATGAGGCTGGCAAGTCAAGCTTGGATTTTACATCCACAGATAGGAACAGTATTTGTAGGCAGTGGTTTGACTGTGATGCTGTAAAATTCGCAAGGAACATTGACAAAATGGACTTGGACAGCATGACTAAAGACCAGATCTTTGCATGTAAGCCATATTGGCTAAACTTTGATGAAGAAGAACGCAACAGCTTTTTTAGTCGCTTGGCAGGGATGAAACCGTGTCAATATAAAGAGTATAAGGATCACAAGGTCATTACTACTCAGGGTAGCAATATGGACTATGAGATAAAAGAAGTTGATCTGACTGGCACTGAACCAGAGTTCGCATGTTTAAGGGCAACTCTTTACATCGATGCTAAAGAAGTCCAAGCTTATGAAGCATAATACTTGCTAAAGCACCACCCCCCAAGAAACTTTAATTAGATTCTTGGGGAATTTTTTTAAAAAATAAATTTATTATGAATTTTCTTAAAATTACTCAAAAGTTGAATTATGTAAATTAATGTGATAAAATATAGTTATGCAGTAAGAATGCGTTTAGAGAAAGGGGTATTCAATGAATACCACAATTGAAAAAGTTATCCATAGTGTTCACCAAGAGCTTGATTGGGATGTGTACAATCATACAAATGTGAAGGATAACACTAATTGCTTTGCTCATGCAATTGGCAGTACAGTTACCTCTGCTAATGAGTATTACCGTTTGGGAATACTTAGTGGAAAAAAGCCAGATGACCAATCTTACATTTCCACAACAGAAGTGAGGGATTTGTTTTTGGCTGATACTCAAGTCCTAGGACTTGAAGTAGAAGAAATCACTTTTTCTGACAGGAGCAATCCTACAAGTGAAGTGGAACTTCAAGCAGATCAGTACATTGTTGCATTATTTGTTAAAATGGCAGGAAATGGAGGAATATTAGATTTTCACTTCTTACGATATGACAAAGATAAAGGATGGTCAGAAAAAAGGTTTAGAAAGCCATTAATATTCTTAGAGAATATTGCTCTAGGATGGCCCTCTGCATGGAATGATAAGCTGGTGGGAACATTTAGGATAACTCGTTAAAAAGAAAGAGGAGTAATAATTTACTCCTTTTTCTTTTTAGACAAGTTAAATTATTAAGCAAACAACAACAATTATTAAATAACCAAATAATGACAAAATAAAAAATTTAAAACTTGAAAGCTTATGTAAATTGTGTTAAAATAGAAACATAGTGGCAAAAGCCATAGTATAAATGGTGCTTAAGAGAAAGGAAAAACAAATGCTTAAGCAAAATCTTGATGGAAAGTATCCAGAGCGGATAAAAATTCCGGTAAAGAAGGGGAACATAATAATAAGTTCTGAAAGATTGAATGGCTTTTCAGACCAGCGTTTTGAAACAGATGAATTCGAAAGTGAGTTCATCGGAGCTTCTTTTGTAAAGCAACAGGGGAGTTACCTTGTGTATGTTACGGATTTAATGTATCCATGGGAATACTTCGAATCCAACAAGATAAGTCGAAACTTTACTCCCAAAGACAGAGACCAAATTTGTAGCTTATGGTTTGACTGCGATGATGTAAAAGATGCAAGATGCATTGACAAAATCGATTTGGTCAGCATGACCAAAGAACAGATTTGTACTTCGGAACCATATTGGTTGAATTCAAAAAAAGATGAAAGACTCAGCTTCTTTCATCACTATGAAGGCGTTGAGCAAGATCGTTACGAAGAGTACAAAGAGCACAAGCTGGTATCCTTTGTTGATGATAAAGGAAGGACTAACTACAAAGTAGTTGAAGTTGATTTGGTAGGAGATGACACACAATCAGCTAACCTAAGAGCGGTGCTTTATTTGGAACCTAAAAATATCCAAATTTATAAAGCACAATAATCAATAAAGCACCAACCCTAAGAGTCTTTAATTAGATTCTTAGGGTGATTTTTATATAATTGTAATTTATATATAATCTATGAATGTAAACAAAATTGAAATAAAAGCTTGAAAAGTGAAAAAAATTGAGTTACAATAATAATGCCTAAAAATTAAGGCATATAATAAAAGATAATTAAGGAGGAAGATATTATGTCAGTAAAAGTAGCCATTAATGGTTTTGGACGTATTGGACGTCTAGCATTTAGACAAATGTTTGGAGCAGAAGGGTATGAAGTCGTAGCAATAAACGATTTAACAAGCCCAAAAATGCTTGCACATCTTTTAAAATATGATTCAGCACAAAGAAGATATGAAAAAGCAGATACAGTAGTAGCTGGAGAAGATTCTATAACAGTAGATGGAAAAACAATTAAAATTTATGCTGAAAAAGATGCTAAAGATTTACCTTGGGGAGAAATCGGAGTTGATGTTGTATTAGAATGTACAGGATTCTATACAAGTAAAGACAAAGCACAAGCTCATATTGATGCAGGAGCTAAAAAAGTAGTTATATCTGCACCAGCAGGAAGTGATTTAAAAACAATAGTATATGGAGTTAATGAAAATACATTAACAAAAGATGATAAAATAATTTCAGCAGCATCATGTACTACAAACTGTTTAGCACCAATGGCAAAAGCTTTAAATGATTATGCACCAATTCAATCAGGAATTATGACAACAGTTCATGCTTACACAGGAGACCAAATGATATTAGATGGTCCACAAAGAAAAGGTGATTTAAGAAGAGCTAGAGCAGGAGCTGTAAACATTGTACCAAATACAACAGGAGCTGCTAAAGCAATTGGACTAGTTATACCAGAATTAAATGGAAAATTAATTGGATCAGCACAAAGAGTTCCAGTTCCAACAGGTTCTACAACTATATTAGTTGCAGTTGTAAAAGGAAATGATATCACAGTTGAAGGAATTAACGAAAAAATGAAATCTGTTGCAAACCAATCATTTGGATATACAGATGAATTATTAGTTTCTTCAGATATTATTGGTATAACAAATGGATCATTATTTGATAGTACACAAACAATGGTAACAAAAATAGAAGATGGATTATATCAAGTACAAGTTGTATCTTGGTATGACAATGAAAATTCTTACACAAGTCAAATGGTAAGAACAATAAAATATTTTGCAGAATTAGGAGAATAATTCTTTTATCAATAAAAATTAAAAAAAGTTGGGGTAGAAAACTTGTAAAGTTTGTATCTCAACTTTTTTATAGTATATAGAGTAGGAAAAATTTAATAAAAACTCTTGAAATATACATACTTTTGTTATAAAATAGGTATGCTATAAGAAAGGATAGTATTTTTTATGGCCATATGTCGAAATACAAAATATAAAATCGACAAAAAAGGGAGGAGAAAAAATGAACAAAAAAACAATAAAAGACATTGATTTAAAAGGAAAAAAAGTATTAGTTAGATGTGACTTTAATGTACCTTTAGATGAAAATCAAAATATTACAGACAACACAAGAATTGTAGCAGCATTACCTACAATAAAATATTTATTAGAGAATAATTGTAGTGTTGTTCTATGTTCACACTTAGGAAGACCAAAGGGAGAAGTAAAACCAGAATTTTCTCTTAAACCAGTAGCAAAAGAATTATCAAGATTATTAGATAAAGAAGTAATTATGGCAAAAGATGTTGTTGGAGAGGATGCAACATCTAAAGCAAAAGCATTACAACCAGGACAAATTTTATTATTAGAAAATGTTAGATTCCATAGAGAAGAAACAGACAATGATCCAGAATTTAGCAAAAAACTAGCAAGTATGGCTGAAATATTTGTTAATGATGCATTTGGTGCAGCACATAGAGCACACAGCTCAACAGTAGGCGTAGCATCATATTTGCCAGCTGTATCAGGATTATTAATAGAAAAAGAATTACAATTCTTAGGAAATGCTTTAAATAATCCAGAAAGACCATTTGTAGCAATTTTAGGTGGAGCTAAAGTTTCCGATAAAATTGGTGTAATTGACAGTTTACTAGAAAAAGTAGACACATTAATGATTGGTGGAGGAATGGCATACACATTCTTCAAAGCACAAGGATATGAAGTAGGAAACTCAATTTGTGAAGTTGATAAATTAGACCTAGCAAAAGAAGCAATGGCAAAAGCTAAAGAAAGAGGAGTTAAATTAATGCTTCCTGTTGATACAAAAGTGGGAAAAGAATTTAAACCAGACACAGAAAGTAAAGTTGTTGCTTGGACAGAAATCCCAGAAGGATGGGAAGGATTTGATGTTGGACCAAAAACAATAGAAATGTTCAAAGAAGAATTACAAAAAGCAAAAACAGTTGTATGGAATGGACCATTAGGATTGTTTGAATTTGACCAATTTGCAATCGGAACAAATGAAATTGCCGAAACATTATCAAAAATAGATGCAACAACAATAATTGGTGGTGGTGATTCAGCAGCAGCAGTTAGAAAAGCTGGATTACAAGATAAAATGACACATATTTCAACAGGTGGAGGAGCATCACTTGAATTCTTAGAAGGTAAAAAATTACCAGGAATTGAATGTTTACAAGACAAATAAAAACAGCTGTATAAGGGGAAAATATTAGTTAGATATTCCCCTTATAAGTCTGCTTAGGTTTTATGGATTTACCATACATAAACAAATCTAAATTAATATTTAAGGAAGTTTTAATTATGAGAAAAAAAGTAATAGCTGGAAACTGGAAAATGAATATGTTACCAGGAGAAGCAATAGAATTTATAACAGAATTAACACCATTAGTAAAAGATTCAAAAAATGAAGTTATTCTATGTGTACCATATACAGACCTATTTTACGCACTATTAACAGCACAAGGTACAAATATAAAAATAGGTGCACAAAATATGCACTTTGAAGAAAAAGGAGCATATACAGGAGAAGTTTCTGGAAAAATGTTAAAATCTATAAATGTAGAATATGTAATTATAGGACATTCAGAAAGAAGACAATATTTTAATGAAACAGATGAAACTGTAAATAAAAAAATAAAAGCAGCATTTGCAAATGGATTAAAACCAATAGTATGTGTTGGGGAAACACTAGAACAAAGAGAAGCTGGAAAAACAGTTGAAATAATTACAAAACAAACAGAATTAGCATTAGAAGGATTAACTAATGAACAAGTAAAAAATACAATAATTGCATATGAACCAATTTGGGCAATTGGAACAGGAAAAACAGCAACAAGTGAAGATGCAAATAACAGTATAAAAGAAATAAGAAACAAAATTGCAGATATATATGGAAAAGATGTAGCAGAAGAAGTTATAATTCAATATGGAGGAAGCGTAAAATCAACAAATGCTAAAGAATTGTTTGAAATGTCAGATATAGATGGAGGACTAGTTGGTGGAGCAAGCCTAAAAGCAGAAGAATTTAGTAAAATAGTAAACTATTAAATGATTTTGGGGACGGAGCAAAAAATCATGCTCCGGGATTATCGCAGAAAATTTAATATTTATTTAAGGCAATAATATGTACTTAATTAAAGCATGATTTTTTGCTCCGTCCCCAAAATCATCAGAGAAGGATGGTAAAAAATGAAAGATAAATTAACAATGCTAATGATATTAGACGGTTTTGGTGATAATCCAAATAAAGATGGAAATGCAATAAAATTAGCTAAAACACCTAATATTGATAAACTAATGAGAAATTATCCAAATGAAGACATATATACAAGTGGTCTAGCAGTTGGGCTACCAGAAGGACAAATGGGAAATTCAGAAGTTGGACATACAAATATAGGAGCAGGGAGAATTGTATACCAAGAATTAACAAAAATAACAAAATCAATTGAAGATGGAGATTTCTTTACAAATCCAGAATTTATAGCAGCAATTGAAAATTGTAAAAAATACAATTCAAAATTACACATTTTAGGTTTAGTCTCAGACGGTGGAGTTCACAGTCATATAAGACACCTATATGGATTGTTAGAAATGGCCAAAAGAAGAGATTTTGAAAATGTATTTGTGCATTGCTTCTTAGATGGTAGAGATACACCACCAGCTTCAGCAGAGAATTATATACTAAAATTACAAGATAAAATGGCAGAAAAAGGTGTAGGTAAAATTGCTAGCTTATCAGGCAGATTTTATGCAATGGACAGAGATAAAAGATGGCAAAGAGTACAAAAATGTTATGATGCATTAGTAAATGGAAAAGGAAATAAAGCAGGAAGTAGCATAAAAGCAATAGAAGATTCATATCAAAAAGAAGTATTTGACGAATTTGTTGAACCAACAGTAATATGTAATGGCGAAGAACCTGTTGCAACAATTGGAAAACATGATTCAGTAATATTCTTTAACTTTAGACCAGATAGAGCAAGAGAAATAACAAGAGCATTAGTAGATCCAGAATTTGATGCATTTGAAACTAAAAAAGATTTAAACTTATATTTTGTATGCTTTACAAATTATGATGAAACAATGCCAAATGTAAAGATTGCATTCAAAAAAGAACCTTTAAAAAATACATTTGGAGAATATATAAGCAAAAAAGGATATACTCAATTAAGAATTGCAGAAACAGAAAAATATGCTCATGTAACATTTTTCTTTAATGGCGGTGAAGAAAAACAATATCCAGGAGAAGATAGAATTTTAGTACCATCACCAAAAGTAGAAACATATGATATGCAACCAGAAATGAGTGCATATGAAGTAACAGACAAAGTATTAGAAGCAATATCACAAGACAAATATGATGCAATAATTTTAAATTATGCTAATACTGATATGGTAGGACATACAGGAAGTTTATCAGCAGCAATAAAAGCAGTAGAAACAGTAGACGAGTGTGTAGGGAAAGTTGTAAAATTAGTAGAAGAAAAACAAGGAAATTTATTAATAACAGCAGACCATGGAAATGCTGAACAAATGATAGATTATAAAACAGGGGAACCACATACAGCACATACAACAAATCCAGTACCACTAATAGTGGTTTCAGCAGATAAAAATTTAAAATTAAAACAAGGTGGAAAGCTAGCAGACTTAGCACCAACAATGCTTGATTTAATGAATCTAGAAAAACCAGAAGAAATGACAGGTGAAAGTTTGTTAGATAGGGAATAAAAGGATATGTTAAATCATACAAAAAAGATAAAAACAATATATGAAGATATTCAAAAAAGGCTATTTTATATGATTCCAGAAAAGTGGGAAAAATTATATTTATATAGTTCTGTTATAGATAAGCAAAATGGAGAACAAACAGGAGAATTATATTTTTATTATATTCCAAGAGGAATTTTAAGGAAGAAACCTGTAAATGTTTATGAAATACCTAATCGATTTAATTTAGACGAAAATGATTATATGAAACTTGTAAAAATTTTGTATAATAGAATAAAACAATTAAGAGAAGAGTTTAAAAAATCAGAGACAGGAACATTATGGTCTAATATAACAATGACAATAGGAAATATGAAATTTAAAGTTGAATATAATTATGATGACTTAGAACATAGTGCTTTTTCAAGTTATGAAAGACATATAATATGGAGATATGAATATTTAGGTATTGGGGAAGAACAAGTAAGTAAAAAGGAAAAGGAAATATTAAGTAGATATTTAACAGGACCTAAAATATTAAAAAGAAAAGAAAACTACGAAACAGGTCTATATATAAGAGACATAGAGAACAAAATTGCATATAACAATACAGACGAAAATAAGCCACAAAAAGAAATGGAAGAAAATAGAAACACTAATACTAATATTAGAAAAAATCAACTATTATTATCTGAAGAACAGATAAAAGAATTTGAAAGAAAAAGAAAAAATAATAATTATAATTAAAATAATAAAATTGAAAGGAGCAATTTAAAATGACATATTCAAAAGAATTAGAAGATATGTGCTATGTTCGTAAAGGAGTGGACCACGGACCAGCACCAATTCCAGAAGAAGGAAAATGGGTTAAAGCAAAAGAAATAAAAGATATTTCAGGTTTAACACATGGTATTGGATGGTGTGCACCTCAACAAGGAGGATGTAAACTAACATTAAATATTAAAGATGGAATTATCCAAGAAGCATTAATAGAAACAATAGGATGTTCAGGAATGACACATTCAGCAGCTATGGCTGGAGAAATATTAACAGGAAAAACAATACTAGAAGCATTAAATACAGACTTAGTATGTGATGCTATCAATACAGCAATGAGAGAATTATTCTTACAAATAGTATATGGTAGAAGTCAAACAGCTTTCTCAGAAGGAGGACTTCCAGTAGGAGCAGGACTTGAAGATTTAGGAAAAGGTCACACATCACAAGTTGGAACAATATATTCAAGTACACTAAAAGGACCTAGATATTTAAATTTAACAGAAGGTTATATAATGGAATTAGGATTAGACAAAAACGATGAAATTATAGGATATAAATATGTTCACCTAGGAAAAATGATGGAAAACATCAAAAAAGGTGTAGATCCTAAAGAAGCAATTGAAAAAGCTACAGGAACTTATGGAAGATTTGATGAGGCTGTTAAGAAA
>ULXO01028887.1_pt1 | contig 13554 bp, 8 predicted proteins | sample 1961391 | NCBI WGS metagenome assembly ULXO01 (sample SAMEA4835841, study PRJEB28245) | human gut metagenome | biome: gut microbiome; material: fecal sample | place: Denmark | collected 2008 | reverse complement strand
TCGAATATCCTTGCATGTGTTTTAGGGCCGATTTGTCCTTTTGTATCAGACGGTTCGTGGGTTAGGTAGCTCCACGGGGTTAGTCCCCAGTCTTCGTCGTTGATAAAGATACCACGACGGGCAACCGAGGGATATTGGAGTGTTTTGAATCCTTCTTTCAGTTTGAATGATTGCTTTTTCTCTACAGGAGAATCTGCCCACCATTCCCAAGGAGATACACCGATCATTCGTGACAGTTCCAGAATGCCATAAGCAGTTCCGCGCTTGTCACTACCCAGTATGATCAGGTGGTTGTCTTTGACACTAACCAGAAAAGCTTCCTCATGCTGCTTTAGTTCCTGAATATCCTTGATAGCGATGAATTGTTCCGCTTTCTTATTCAGTCCGATTGTGCCTATGTATATATTTCCCTGTTGGTTACTTGTTTTCAACTCTCTGTCGAAAACTTTGACATAATCTTTCTGAAACATCTCAAAGGCGGTGTGGACCACTTGTTCTTCACTATCGTTGATGACCACTGTTACATCTTTATCATTCCGAAAGACAAAACCAGCTGAAGCATAAAGTGGAAAAATAACTCCGATTAAAATGCTGATGATTAATTTTCTCATGGATATTTTATGGGAATAAATGGTTAATTCATTTTGTTTTTAGAGCGATTGTTGCTGGTTGTACTCCTCCTGCACTCACTGTCAATTTCATTTCTCCGGGCTCGTAGCCGGAGCGGACAATTACCATTGCTCTTCCTTTGAAAAGCATCGGTTGAAGTGAGCCGAAGCTTGCCATATCTGTTGGAGAAGCATTTCCGGAGCCGATGATCTTGCCGGTTCCTTTATGACTAATTTGTATTTTACGGTCATTGTGAGAGATGATATTTCCTTTTTTATCAACAAGTTCTATTAGTACATAGGAGAGGTCCTGCCCATGAGCTTTCATCTTTGTCTTATCGGCTGTTAATCTGAGGGCGACAGGTTCTCCGGTAGTTTCCAGTATGACGGAATCCCCTTTTCCATTCTCGTTTACTTCCACTGCTGTTAGTTTCCCTGCCTGATAGGGCACTCTAAAGGAAGCTTTATATAGTTCGTTTGTTTCTTTCTCACCTACAAGAGAATCATTCAGGTATAATCTCACTTTAGAAGCACGCGTATATACATTAACTTTCATCATTTTATTTTCCATTCCGGGAAAGGTCCATGATAAGGATTCTTCAGGCCATCCCCAGAAACTTACTTTACGGATCTTACCTTCTGGGACAGGTGTTTCGACTGCCATGCTTATCTTTCTGTTGTGCCATAAAATATCACGATAGTAGGATTGAGCTTTTTTTACGCCTAAAAGGTCAATATCTCCACACCAGCCATTAAACCAGGGCCAACCCATGAACTGGTGTACGTTTTCTTCCGGATCTACTTCGATAGAATTGCCCAGTCCCGATTCGCCGAGGTAATCAATTGCTGTCCATATAAAATCTCCTATGACGTAGGGAAGCTTTTCTACTTTATCCCAGTTTTGAGATGCTTCGTTGGCCACACTTTCACTGCTGTACATGATGCGTTCGGGATATTTGGCATGGTCTTCCTCATAAAAACGCCACATATAATTGTAACCGGCTACGTCAAGATGCCTGAAAGCCTTTTCAAGAGAAAGCATATTCTTCCTGTCTTTATCCCAGTACTTATTTACTCCGGCGGTGACAGGACGGGTATTATCATGCTTAAGTATTTCTTTTTTCAAATCTTCTGCAATCTTGAGTCCATTGTCCGAAATACGTTCCCTGATTTCATTTCCGATGCTCCACATGATTACCGAAGGATGATTACGGTCTCTTAGCACTAAAGACCGGATGTCACGTGCGCTCCACTCGTTAAAATAAAGATGATAATCTTCCGGATTCTTTTTTATTTTCCATTGGTCGAATGCTTCGTCAATAACCAACATGCCTAATCGGTCGCAAGCCGACATAAAACTTTCGGACATTGGGTTGTGGGAGGTACGTACTGCATTGAATCCATTCTGTTTCAGCAATTGTATTTTTCTTTCTTCTGCTCTGTCGAAGGCGGCTGATCCTAAAAGACCGTTGTCATGGTGAACACAGCCACCTTTTAATTTCATAGGTACTCCGTTGAGTTCAAATCCTTTTCCGGTAGAGAAATGTATGGTACGAATACCGAATGGGATGGATAGTTCGTCTTTCTTTTTTTTATTTTTCCAAAGACTGATGTTAGCTATATACAGCTCCGGTGTATCGGTAGACCATAACCGGGGTTTCTTCACTGTGATGGTAAAAGGAATTTCATGTTTATTTCCTGATGTCATTTTTACAGTGCTATTGGTGGTAGACACAACTTTTCCCCTGGGGGAAGTAAGGTTGATATTTACGGTATATTCTCCTTCTTCTGTATCTCCGTTAACAATGGTTGTGTTCAGTATGACGACGGCTTGTTCCTTATCAATGCTGTTGGTGCTTATGAAAGTACCCCAATCCTCAATATAGGACGGTGAAGTACGGATCATCCATACATGACGATAAATACCCGATCCTGTATACCAGCGGGAGTTTTTGCCTTCATTTATAACTTTAACGGCTATTATGTTTTTCTCTCCTGCTGGCTTACAGTAAGGTGTTATGTCTACTCTGAAAGAGGTGTATCCGTAGACATTATAATACGCCTTCTGCCCATTGATCCATATTTCCGATTGGTTATAAATTCCTTCGAAGTATAACTCGTGTCTTTTCCCGGCATCTTCCGGTGAGATAATGAAAGTTTTACGATACCACCCTTTGCCACCCACGGTTTGTCCGGTAGCAAAACCACCTACACTCTCACGGCTGAATGGTCCTACTACTTTATCAGGCTCCTGATTCTCGAGTGGTTCGATGCTCCAGTCATGGGGAAGATCCACTTTTCTCCAGGCAGAATCGTTGTAAACAGGTGATTCTGCATTCCTAACGTCTCCCCGGTAAAAATACCAGTTCCTGTCGAAAAGAGACTTTCTTTCAGATGCTTTCATGTTTAGGGATGGAAGCGTACTCAATAAAAGTAAGTACAAGAAATATTTAAAAAGTCTTGTCTCATAATGGCTGATATTACTCATAGATAGTTTATAGATTGATTATTTTAGAGTTAACCTTTTTAATTTGTTGCAAAAGTAGCGATATGTATAATAAATGTTTTTTCCTATATTTGCATATAGTTATTTCAAATTTGCAATTAACAGAGCTGGTTATGAGAAAGATAATGAACGAGCAGCTTCCTATATCGAAGTCATCCCCTTTGAAGGCTCGTTTTTATGACTACCCTTACTTCACTTATCCGTGGCATTTCCATACGGAGTATGAAGTTATCTATGTAAAAGAAGGTACGGGGATGCGGTTTGTCGGAAATAATGCGGAGAAATATGCGGATGGTGATATCATTCTGCTAGGCTCTGATCTGCCCCATTATATGAAAAGTGATGATGTATATCAAAAAGAAGGCAGTACACTCCGGACAACAGGTACTATCATCCAGTTTGAAAAAGACTTCATGCACCATGCCTTTAATTACTATCCCCATTTCATTAAGATCAGAAATCTGCTTGAAGAGGCACAACGGGGGATTTACTTTCCCGCAGGCTGTTCTTCAAGACTGGTTGAGCTGCTCGAATCCATTCCGTTGGAGACAGGGGTTGACCAGATCACTTCTTTCCTGCAACTTTTGAAAGAGATGGCAAACGTTACTTCCCGGTCTGTAATATCGACTTCTGACTTCGAGAATGATATTATATATGATGGATCGAGAATCGATAAAATCATAGCTTACCTGAATAAAAACTATACGCGACAGATCGACCTGAATGAAATATCCTCTCTGGCTGCCATGAATCCTGCTGCATTCTGCCGCTTCTTTAAGAGTAAAACGGGCAAATCGTTTAAGAATTATATATTGGAGATGCGGATAGGATATGCATGTAAACTGCTGCTTATGGGCGATATGAATATCTCGCAGATTAGTGTGGAGTGCGGATTTGATACTATTTCCCATTTTAACAAGTCATTTAAGAAGCATACCGGATTCAGTCCGTCTTACTATAAAAAGATGATGCTGGCTGAATAAGAAAAAGAGGCGAACGAGACGTATGGACATAAAAAAAGGGTCAACGCCTTGACCCAACCTTTGTTAACCTTAAATCTAATACTATGAAAAACACATTGCAAAGATACGGACTCTTGGGAAATTAGCAAATAATCCAAGTAAAATAGCATGTTTTATAACACGTTTTAAGATTTTCTTCCTGCTTGTTAAGAAATTGGACCTGCTTTTTTAAAAGGATGCAACACTAATTGTGAAAATTGAAACAGGAAATTCCGTTGATTCTCTGACGAAAAACTGTTATCTTTGCTCCGATAATCTCATTATTCACTCAACAAAAAAGAAAAGGAGCGAACCGTGAACGAAGAAGAAATCGTGCTTACCCCCATGATGAAACAGTTTCTGGACTTGAAAGCCAAACATCCGGATGCAGTGATGCTGTTTCGTTGCGGTGACTTTTACGAAACATATTCTACAGACGCCATTGTTGCATCTGAGATTTTAGGAATTACACTGACAAAACGCGCTAATGGGAAAGGAAAGACCGTTGAAATGGCAGGATTTCCCCATCATGCGCTCGATACATATCTTCCGAAGTTGATTCGTGCCGGAAAGCGTGTAGCTATCTGCGACCAGTTGGAAGACCCGAAACTGACGAAGAAACTGGTGAAAAGAGGTATCACCGAACTGGTTACTCCCGGTGTCTCTATCAATGACAATGTACTGAATTATAAAGAAAATAACTTCCTGGCTGCCGTTCACTTCGGAAAGGCTTCCTGTGGAGTTGCTTTTCTGGATATATCTACCGGTGAGTTTCTCACTGCGGAAGGTCCCTTCGACTATGTAGACAAATTGCTGAATAACTTCGGACCGAAAGAGATTCTTTTTGAACGGGGCAAACGCCTGATGTTCGAAGGTAACTTCGGCAGCAAGTTCTTTACTTTCGAACTGGATGACTGGGTCTTTACTGAAACTACTGCCCGCGAGAAACTGCTGAAGCACTTTGAGACCAAAAACCTGAAAGGCTTCGGGGTGGAGCATCTGAAGAATGGTATTATCGCTTCCGGCGCTATCCTGCAATATCTGACGATGACACAGCATACACAGATCGGGCATATCACTTCGCTGGCCCGTATCGAGGAAGATAAGTATGTGCGTCTGGATAAGTTTACTGTCCGCAGCCTCGAGTTGATCGGCAGTATGAATGATGGCGGCAGCAGTTTGCTCAATGTGATCGACCGGACAATCAGCCCGATGGGGGCCCGTCTGCTGAAACGCTGGATGGTTTTCCCGTTGAAAGATGAGAAGCCCATCAACGACCGTCTGAATGTGGTGGAATACTTTTTCCGTCAGCCGGACTTTAAGGAGCTGATTGAAGAGCAGTTGCACCTGATAGGAGACCTGGAACGTATTATCTCCAAAGTAGCCGTAGGACGGGTGTCGCCACGTGAGGTAGTTCAGCTGAAAGTTGCTCTGCAGGCTATTGAGCCCATTAAGCAGGCTTGTCTCGAAGCGGATAATGCCAGTCTGAACCGGATAGGCGAACAACTGAATCTTTGCATTTCTATTCGTGACCGGATTGCTAAAGAGATCAATAATGATCCTCCTTTGCTGATCAACAAAGGTGGAGTGATTAAAGACGGTGTGAATGAGGAACTGGATGATTTGCGCCGTATCTCCTACTCCGGGAAAGATTACTTGCTGCAGATACAGCAGCGTGAGAGTGAGCAGACGGGTATTCCGAGCTTGAAGGTAGCTTACAATAATGTATTCGGTTATTATATAGAAGTCCGCAACATACATAAGGATAAGGTTCCGCAGGAATGGATTCGTAAGCAGACGCTGGTCAATGCAGAACGCTATATCACACAGGAACTGAAGGTATACGAAGAAAAGATTCTGGGAGCGGAAGATAAGATTCTCGTCCTGGAAACCCAGCTTTATACTGACTTGGTGCAGGCATTGACGGAGTTCATCCCGCAGATACAGATTAATGCGAATCAGATAGCCCGTCTGGACTGCCTGTTGTCTTTCGCTAATGTGGCGCGTGAGAATAATTATATTCGCCCGATTATTGAGGATAATGATGTGCTGGATATCCGCCAGGGACGTCACCCTGTGATTGAAAAGCAGCTTCCGATTGGTGAGAAGTACATTGCCAATGACGTAATGCTGGATAGTACCACACAGCAGATCATCATTATCACAGGTCCGAACATGGCAGGTAAGTCTGCGCTCTTGCGCCAGACTGCACTGATTACGCTGTTGGCGCAAATCGGTTCGTTTGTACCTGCGGAACGTGCTCATATCGGCTTGGTGGATAAGATTTTCACCCGTGTGGGTGCCAGTGATAATATTTCGGTAGGCGAGTCTACTTTTATGGTGGAAATGAATGAGGCTGCGGATATTTTAAATAATGTCTCTTCCCGGAGTCTGGTGCTATTCGATGAGTTGGGGCGCGGTACGTCTACTTATGACGGTATTTCTATTGCCTGGGCCATCGTAGAGTATATCCACGAACATCCGAAAGCGAAAGCACGCACCTTGTTTGCCACCCATTATCATGAACTGAACGAGATGGAGAAATCCTTCAAGCGTATCAAGAACTACAATGTGTCTGTGAAGGAAGTGGACAATAAAGTGATTTTCCTCCGTAAGCTGGAACGTGGAGGAAGCGAACACTCCTTCGGTATCCATGTAGCAAAAATGGCGGGTATGCCGAAGAGTATTGTGAAGCGTGCCAATGCCATTTTGAAACAATTGGAATCGGATAACCGTCAGCAAGGTATCTCCGGCAAACCATTAGCGGAAGTCAGTGAGAACAGAAGCGGTATGCAACTCAGCTTCTTCCAGTTGGATGACCCGATACTTTGCCAGATTCGCGATGAGATACTCAATCTGGATGTGAATAATCTTACTCCGATTGAGGCGTTGAATAAGCTGAATGATATTAAGAAGATAGTCAGGGGCAAATAATGATGAACTGCACTCCTAAAGTTCTGTGTCCAACTTTTGGGGTGCAGTTCAGTTATTTCCTGCACCCGTAGATTTCCACATCCCCAATGCGGGCTATACCATCTTCCCCTGCATCCTGTATCAGCAGGCGTACATATCTTCCGCTTGTCGGAGTGATATCTACGTCCGTCACAGATACTGTATTTCCTTTTTGGATATCTACACGAGTCCATTTCTTACCGTCCTGACTGACTTCTATTGAAAAAGACCGTGTATTTAGTCGTTCCGGTAGTCCTGCGTTTCCGGCATGACGTACTACATAACGACTGATCAGGTATTCATTTTTAAAATCGAATTGTATCCAAGCGCGATTCCCTTCTTTCTTAGATATCCACAGGTGTCCTTCGCAGGGCGTGCCGTCTGCTGCAAACTTCGTTTCTGTGGAAGTCGGACTGGAAGTTATCTTCATTTTGGGTAAGAGTGTCAGATTGAAAGGCAGGTAATTGGCCTGATTGTGAAGATTGAAGAAATGGTCGCCCCGGCAGATTACAATATTGCCCGGTGATAGTTCTTCCAGACGCTTCTTCAAGACAACGATATTGTCCGGTCCCATTTTCCAGGATTCACCTTGTGCGGAAAGGAATATGGGATGCGAACCGTCAAATTTGGCTATGGTGTCTCTCCAGAAGGAGTAGATTACATCCACTCCGTTGGCATAACAAGGAAGATTCGGAACGAAGGCGAGTTTATGGTCCTGTATGTAAGTCGGCACTTTATACGGGCGTCGTTCCCAGTCTTGTTGTGTCAGGCCGTACAGGTAACGGCAGTTACGGGCATAAGCTCCCATTTGCTTCTGATTTACTTCGTCCCAGATGGTGATGACACGTAGTCCGCTTTTCTCCAGGTATTGCTGGGTCAGTTTTGCATAAGGGGTGAAGTCTGTTCCGGAGGTTGCATTCCAAAGATAATTGTGAGCGTCGTAAATCAACGAATATCCCATACCGGAGGGGCCGGATGCAAAGAAGTCGTTGGGGGTGGCTGTCGTGTAATAATGATTAAGCAGTCCCGGTCCGAAGTCCACTAATCCCGGGCTGATCGTCCAGTTGATAGGTATCACGCCTCTTCCTTTCTTGTCCCATAGTTCGGACATGGCATGCTGGCAGTATTGCACGTTGTCGCCGTCGCTCATATATAGTGCCAGATAAATTTTGTTTTCCAGTGCGGGCATTTTGGGTATTTCCGGATACTGAATCTGCTGTTGCATGCCTGCATACACTGTTGTATTTTCATAGAAATCGGAAGGGATGGTTGAGAGCCCATATTCTGTGGCAAGGCCTATACCGGAGCGTTCTTCGGCATACCAACCGGTAATGATGCTTTCTCCCGGCTGCATGGTTTTCATAAACTTGCGTAATACTGTATTTTCTTTCCAGTCACGTGCGTCCAGCCACACGATAGCTGCTCCTGATGCAACTGCCAAGTCGCGTACAAAGCCGCGTTGGGGCGGAAGGCTGATGAGCAGACGGTGCGTGCACTTTTTCCAGTACTGGTCGTACATGTATTCGTAGATTTCCGTGGCTTTGGTGTAAGGCAGCTTTCTGAGGTCTGCCAATACGGGAAGCTGGATATTTTGTTGCTTTAAAAGCTCGTATAGTTGGGAAGTTACGGGAATTGCATCTTCCAGTCCGGCAACTGTTGAGGCCAGGTTCAGGTAATGGATGCTCTTTTCCGGATCGTATAGAATCACTCCTTTCAGTTCATTCTTGTATTTGCTTACTAACCGCATGTATTGGGTAGCTTCGAGTTCGTTGACGGATAAATTCAGCAAGCGGGGCCATTTATGTTTACCTTCGCTGAAATGCTCGTACAAGAAGATGCGTGGTTGCCGCTTGTTGATTATACCCTGTACAGCCAGCAGCATCGTCTTTTCTTCCGAAGATAGCTTACCCTGTTTCATATCTATTCCGTCCAGCTGTGATGCAGGAGTGGCAAAATGAGGCAGCATCTGACCTGCCGGCCAGTAAGTTCCGCTTTCTATGGTTTGGTGTTGGCTGACAGGAATGTATTGGTTGGTTCCCTGTTGAGCATATAATACAGAGACTGGCAGGGATATAAAGCATGTCAATATAAGAAGTTGTCTATAGAATAGTTTCATTGCTATGTGTATTAGTGTGTTTCATTTCAGAAACTCTTCCACCTTTTTGTAAAATAAAGAAAGATGATGACCGTCAATAAACCCGTGATGAATAGTCATGGCGATAGGCATCACCAGCTTGCCTTCCCTTACGACGGCTTTTCCGGCATTCAGCAGCGGATAGTTGTTACCGCTTTTCTTTTCCTGTGTGCCGGTGATGGAAGTAAAATATAAGTCGGGAGTTGCGCTGAGCAGAATCAGCCCGTAATCTCCGTCGGCTACTTCTCCGTTTTCTGCTGCATACGGATCACCGTCTTCGGGGATGGCTTCAATAATCATTTTGGCTTCCCGATAGAAAGTGTCGAAATCGTTGTGGTAAGGAAAACGGGTGGTGAAGAACTTGCCGTTCTCTTTTATCTTGATGGGAGAAAGCATATCTATGGTGTCATAGAGCACCACACGCCCCTCCGTATCGATGCGGTAACGAAACTCCGGAATCTCGTTGGCTGCACGCAGCACTGCGTACAGATAGTGGAGAAAGAAAGACTGTCCCGCCGCTTTGGCTCGCTGTTTGGCGCCTCCGCATTCTACTTCCGAGGTAATGGATAATTGGGGATTCTGGAAATGGCGGAAGAAGTTGAAATTCTCCTTCCGCTCCCAGTTTTCTATATCTATAATCCGTTTCATTTCTTAGCCACTTTCTTCCGGTCATAGAAGAACATGAAGTAGATACCTATGATGATGAATGGAACGCTTAGCCATTGTCCCATGTTGAACATCATGTGATCTTCGAAGGCTTCCTGATTCTCCTTCACAAATTCGATGAAGAAACGGAAGGTGAAGATATAAGCCAGGCAGAGACCGAAGAAGAATCCACGCTGTAGTTTCTTGCTATAATTCTTGTAAAGATAGAACATGATGAAGAACAGAATCAGGTAGGCAATCGCTTCGTAAAGCTGTCCCGGATGGCGGGGCAACATGTCTACCCGTTCGAACACGAATGCCCAGGGCACGTCGGTCGGTTTACCGATAATTTCGGAGTTCATCAAGTTTGCCAGACGGATGAAGCAGGCAGTGACAGGCGTAGCGACAGCAATCATGTCCACTACATCCATATAATGAAGCTTCGTCTTGCGGCAATACAGCCAGAGAGCGATCATCAATCCAAGTGTACCTCCGTGGCTGGCAAGTCCTTCGTAACCGGTGAATTTCCATCCTCCGCCGGGCAGGAACTTGATTGGCAGAAGCATTTCCACAAATCCTTTTCCGCTTGTCAGATACTGTCCCGGATCGTAGAACAGGCAGTGTCCCAGACGCGCGCCAATCAGAATTCCGAAGAAACAATAAAAGAAGAGGGGATCAAATTTCTTCTCGTCTATTTTTTTTTCACGATATTGGTAGTGGACGATGATGTAGGCAAAGAAGATTCCTACTGCCCACAATAATCCGTAGTAACGGATAGAAATGCCGAACAGGTTGAATAGTTCGGGGTTCGGATTCCAATTGATAGATAATAAGAGGCTATTCATGTTGGATAACGGTTTACGGTTTGATAATTAGTGTTTTGTGAATTTTTCGGCAACCATCCGGTAAGTTGGTATGTCGATACCTTGCTCCTCGGCTGCTGCAATCATGTCAAACAGCAAACCTTGTATTTCCGATTCATGTCCCCGTGCCAGATCCTTTTGCATGGAAGCGGTACTGTCGGGATCGAGTTTATCAATGACTTTCAAATTGTAGCTGACCGGATCTTCGGGAAATTCGACTCCTAGCTTACGTCCCAGTGCAGCACTCTCGGTAGAAAGCCCGATGAATGTATCCCGTACTTTTCCCTGTTTCTGCACCTCGCCCATCGGTACGTCGTAGTAGGCTCCGGTGACAGCCATTGCCGAGATAAACGACCACTTGACAAATGTATCCCGATTGATGTCCGGAGAGATTTCAGCCTTGATTCCACTTTCCTGAAGATCTTTCTGAATAGCTTCCAGAATGCCCGGAGCTACCTGTGTCCCTTTGTGGGCACCATACACCAGCCGGAAGATTTTTCCCATCTGGGTTATTTCTCCCGCACCGGAAACAAAGCCTACAATGTAGATACATCCATCCAGTACGGTTACCTCCGGAACCAGGCGCTGAATGCGCGGACCGGTTCCGTAAACATTCAGGATAGGGATAACGACCGTCTTGTCGTGTGATGTCCTTTTGATGAGTTCGGTAATCGAATCGACGGAATATCCTTTCACGCAGACAAAGATCACGTCTGCTTTTCCATTGAATTCTTCTGCATTCATAGCAGGGATAGCCAGCGCATGCTCTCCCTTTAAATCTGATTTCAGTTTCAGGCCGTTTGTCTGTATGGCCTGCAGATGAGCTCCGCGGGCAATACAAGTAACATCTTTTCCGGCAAGTGACAAGAATCCTGCGATACTGCCACCGACGCCTCCGGTTCCTGCAATGAGATATTTCATAATTTAATGAAGAATTAAGAATGAAGAATTATGAATGAAGAAAAGTGACCGGTGGAGTTTCTGCCTGATACTAAATTCATCATTTTTAGTTCTTCATTCTTCATTTATTATTATACGTTGAAGCGGAAGTGCATGATGTCGCCATCCTGTACTACATATTCTTTTCCTTCCACACCCAGTTTCCCGGCTTCCTTGACGGCTGCTTCCGAACCGTATTGGATATAATCATCGTATTTGATTACTTCTGCACGGATAAATCCTTTTTCGAAGTCAGTATGGATTACACCTGCACATTGCGGAGCTTTCCATCCTTTCTCATAAGTCCATGCACGTACTTCCTGTACGCCCGCTGTGAAGTAGGTTTCGAGGTTCAGCAGCTTGTAAGCTGATTTGATAAGACGTGCAACACCCGATTCTTCCAGGCCTACTTCGGCAAGGAACATCTGGCGGTCTTCGTATGTTTCCAGTTCTGCGATGTCTGCTTCGGTTTTTGCAGCGACAACGAGGATTTCTGCGTTTTCATCCTTTACAGCTTCACGAACCATGTCTACGTATTTGTTGCCGTTTACGGCACTTGCTTCGTCTACGTTGCAGACGTACATTACCGGTTTGCTGGTCAACAGGAAAAGTTCGTGAGCGATTTTCTGCTCGTCTTTTGTTTCAAAGGTCACGGTACGTGCGGATTTTCCTTGTTCCAGAGCATCCTTGTATTGCACGAGTACGTCATAAGCTTGTTTGGCAGCTTTGTCTCCACCTGTCTGAGCCTGTTTTTGTACTTTCTGTATACGGCTTTCGATTGTTTCCAGGTCTTTCAGCTGAAGTTCATAGTCGATAATTTCCTTATCGCGGACGGGGTTTACGCTTCCGTCTACGTGTGTCACGTTATCATCGTCGAAGCAACGAAGTACATGGATGATTGCGTCTGTTTCGCGGATATTGGCAAGGAACTTGTTTCCCAGTCCTTCGCCTTTGCTTGCACCTTTCACCAGTCCGGCGATGTCTACGATTTCTACTGTTGTAGGAACAATTCGTTGGGGGTGTACCAACTCTGCCAGTGCGTTCAGACGTTCATCGGGAACGGTGATAACACCTACATTCGGTTCGATTGTACAGAAGGGGAAGTTTGCCGCTTGCGCTTTTGCGTTTGACAAACAGTTGAAAAGTGTCGATTTACCTACATTCGGAAGTCCGACAATACCACATTGCAATGCCATATTAATCTATTATTTCTTTTATTATGATCCATACATGTGAGCAATGGGTTGGCACTAATCTCCCGATAAAAACAGTCCTGATTGCCAACTTGCTCATTTTAGTTTGCAAAGATAATCATTTTTTGAGCTAATGAGGGAAACTTGGTATACTTTCTGTCTTTTTCTGATAATTGTGCAGGCTTGGAAAAAGGTCTGGAGCAAATTGACAAAATGAATTTTTAATCTCTTTAGAAGGTCCTTTTTCTGCCTGGCGGCAGGAACGGATGGAAATAAAGGAATGAAAATCTGTATTTCGTTCATAAATAGGGTGGTATATGAATCTTTACAATTCTAATAATTCGGTATTCATACCTTTCCTGTCAAATGGGGTAGCTTGACTTGTTGGATACCGTTAGCTGACATGCAGAACATTAATGGCTGACATGTCAGGTAGCCTTACTCAACGTGTCAGTCATTAATGTGCTGCAAGTTGGATATATATATTCTGCATGTCAGATAACAACACTTTTGCATAATCTTCCATTCAAACGGGACAGATATACAGATCATCTGTATATTCATGCATTGCCTTATTTCCCCGAAGGCTGGTTTGCTCGTTTTTGAAAATGCATCTGTCAGCAGAATCGTCAATATGGTGCCATTGGTCTTCTTATTCTTCGGTTTTTCTCTCTATTCGAAAATGATTAAGAATAAGGTGAAAATCCAGTATT
>ULXO01053868.1_pt1 | contig 13612 bp, 4 predicted proteins | sample 1961391 | NCBI WGS metagenome assembly ULXO01 (sample SAMEA4835841, study PRJEB28245) | human gut metagenome | biome: gut microbiome; material: fecal sample | place: Denmark | collected 2008 | reverse complement strand
GCAGCCGTATCCACACCTTTCACTCGTACATTCAGGTTGATAGGAATGTTACGCTCTTTGTAGATTTCCAACAAGCGGGGAGTGAAAAACGGGACATCATACAGCTCTTTGGATGCTGTGTAAAAATTCAGATCCACCGTTTCGCGTGTACCCTGTTTGCGGGTATAGTGTTCTGTCAACAAGCAGATTTTCTTGGGAGCACCTCCGCATTTGTGCTTGGTATAAGTATCAGTGTAGATTCCACGTCCACCCGTCTTGGAGAATTCCTGTATGGCTTTCCAAGTCTTTTGTGCACCTTCGAAATCATAGATGCTGTGGGCGTTCCCTTGTCCAAGTGTCGCTTGCGTGATACCTTCTACCTTTTCCCAGTTGATTTGGATTCCGGGAGTCAGGACCAGGAAGTCGTAGGCGATCTTTCCGTTATTTTTGGTCGTTACCTGATTCCATACGGGATCGACGTCAGCAACAGAATCTTTAATCCATTTGATGTCATTGGGTATGCAGTCCTCCTGCTTTCTCCAGACGTCATCCGGTTGATATACACCCGATGCGATTAAGGTGAACCCCGGCTGATAAAACTGACGGTCACTGGGATCGATCAAAGTGATATCCGGCTTGTCCAGCCAACTCTTTAAACGGGCAGCCATACTGATACCGGCAGCACCTCCGCCGATAATTACAATTTTACCTTTGGCTTTGCTTGAAAATGCTTTTGCCTTTTGGGTACTTGCAGCAGTCAGTAAACCGGCCATTGCCATCAGTTTGAAAAAGTGGCGGCGGTCGATACCTTTCTTCTCGAACGCCTTTAATTGATCTTCCAGTTCGTGTTTCATCATGTATGAAAATTAGATTTTGATCGCAAAGAAAGGATAATCCGTAGGAGCGTACAAAGAAAGGACTACTACATGGCTTGCGCAAGTGCTTTGAGTGGAAAGAAATACTACAACATTACTTTCTCATATCTTTTTATGATGCATTTAATTATCTGATATGTAATAGTATATAAGATGTAAAAATCTGAGAAAATATTTTCAGAAATTCATTAGGAAATCGACGAGATTCGTATCTCCTTCCAGCTCCAAACGCTTCCTTAGACGGTATCGGCGCAGCTCTATTGCCCGTACGGATACGTTCATGAGGGATGCTATTTCCTTTGTGGAGAGATTCATGCGGAGCAAGCAACAGATGCGGAGATCGCCTGTCGTGAGATCGCTGTATCGCTGTCTGAGGCGGTCCATGAAATTTTGGTGCGTGCTGTTGAAATAGCTTTCGAACAGTACCCAGTCCGCCTGGTTGTTCAAAGTCTCTTCCATCAGCGTCTTCATGCGGATGTAGAGTTTGTTCGGATAACGTTCGCCTAGCGTTTCTTTTTGTTTTTCCAGTTCTTCCAACAGGCTTTGGATGGCTTGGTTGCGTTTGACGAGGGCTGTTGTCTGAAGTGTCAGTTCGTTGTTCTTGTTTTGCAGTTCGGCTTCGAGCATCCGGTTTTTTATGACCTGCATCTGCTGTTGCTCGGCTTGCCGTTCGGCTTCGGCTTTTTCCTGTTCTTCCTTATGTAGGTTCTTCAGGTTGTAGCGGAGCACGGCCTGTACGAGAAACCAGACGAGTGTGATATAGACCAGCCATGCCCATACGGTATTATACCAGGGAGGGCGGACTTCGATGGGCAGTGTGAGTTCGGGATAGGGACCCTTGATGACGTATTTGCGGACTTTCAATTCATACCTCCCTTCCGGCAATTGCAGGAAAGTGATTTTCCCGTCGTGTTGCCAAGCTGACCAGTCTGAAGATACGCCTTCGATCTTGTAGCTGATCTGGTGGTTGGAGGTGAATATCGTGGTGCCTGCCCAGACATTGAACTCCTGGAAGTTGTGCGGGAGAGAAATGCGTTGCGTGTTGATCGGCAAGTGATGGATACCGGAAGCATCGACGTATTCGAGTCCCGAAATTTTCAGGGGAGTGCTGCCCAGGCTATTGCCGATCAGTTCCCGGATATTGACCAATAAAGTCCCTTGCATGGCAGAGACCAAGACCAGGGAGTCGTTCAAAGGGATGATCCGTTTGCCTCTCGTCACGAGGTTCATATTGTAATTGTCGAAGAGCAGGCGGCATTTCAATGTTCCGATGCCGTCCGCTACGTGAAACAGTCCGGCTTCGTTTTCGATGGAAAGCCAGTAGAGGTTGTCACCGGCCGGATAAACATGTTCGGCATCGGCAAATACGCCCACTGCTTCCGTGTCCCTAAATAATTTCTTAACGGTCGGAGCGGGGTCTTTTTCGATCCTAAAGCAAGGTTGCGCTTCGGCTTTGCTTACGGCGATGAAAGGGCTTGTGGCTCCCAATGAGCGCTTGAAATAGCCGAGGTTGGTTTGGATATACAACTCTTCGCCATCTAGTCCGGCATTCACCAGTTTGCCGATCTCGCTTCTTTTTCCTAACAAAGTGATCGGAGGATCGAAAGAGATTTGTGATAATCCGTTGTCGAGCGCCACCCAGATTTGCCGGTTGTCCTGTACGCAGATAAAGCGGACGATATTGTCTTGTAGTTGGTTCTGTAAAGACAGGTGTTGCAGGATCGTACCGTCGGAGTCTGTGATATATAATCCTTGTGTGAGGGTTCCGATGAAAAAGAGCGTTCCGTTGGTAGCGAAGGCACTCGGCTGTGCATCCTGTATTTCTTTCGGTAAAGTAAAAGGTATTTCAACAGGGGGTGGAGTGAAGCGGATTTCTGGCGGGACCGTGTCCAACGGGTGGTAGCGGAGGATTCCGTCTTTGTCGTATGTCCAGCTTCCCAACATCGTCTCGTTGCGGGTGTAGATCGTGTCGTTGTAGTTCGTTACGCCGGTCACCTCTTCCTGTCCCGGCAGCGAATATAGTTTCCATGTGTTGCCGTCGAAAGCAAGCAGGCCGGAATTGTTGGCGACATACAGCATACCGTCGGGTGTCAGCGAAAAGCCCCAGTTCTGGCAGCTCGCTTTATAATCGTCGACCGTATAGTTTTTTACAAATACATAAGGAATGGCTACTGACGCGCGCATGGCATGTGCCGTGAACAGAAAAGAAATGAGAATGGTCAGCAGTCTGTACATAAGTCTAAATGAATATAGGCACGGAAGTCCAATACTTCCGTGCCTGAATGAGGTTACAAATATAATGAAATTCCTATTTACTTGTATTCCTGCCAGCTCTTAATCTGGATGTCTTTTTCGTCCATATTACAGAAAGCGCTGATGAAAGCACTTGCCAAGCGGGCGTTGGTGATCAATGGAATGTTGTGATCGATCGCTGCACGACGGATCTTATAGCCATTGGTCAGCTCGCGCTTGCTGTGGTCTTTCGGAATGTTGACAACCAGTTCGAACACGTGCTTGCTGAACATATCCATGATGTTCAGGTCGCCCTGTTCGTCCGGCCAGCAAACTGCTGTCGCAGAGATGCCGTTTTCATTTAAGAATTTAGCCGTTCCAGCCGTTCCGTAGATGTTGTAACCTTTGGCTGCCAGCATATGGCACGGTTCCAGCAGTTCAGCCTTGCTCTTGGCGGCACCGGAAGAAACCAGTACGTTCTTCTGCGGGATTCTATTTCCGACAGCGATCATGGCAGAAAGCAATGCTTCGTTGAAGTCGTCGCCGATGCAGCCTACTTCACCTGTAGAGCTCATATCTACGCCCAGTACAGGGTCGGCCTTATGCAGACGGGCGAATGAGAACTGCGAAGCCTTCACACCGATCCAGTCGATGTCGAATGCACTCTTGTCCGGTTTGGTGTAAGGAGCGTCAAGCATGATGCGGGTTGCCGTTTCGATAAAGTTGCGTTTCAGGACTTTTGATACGAACGGGAAACTGCGGGATGCACGCAGGTTACATTCGATAACCTTCACATCGTTGTTCTTGGCCAGGAACTGGATGTTGAACGGTCCGCTGATGTTCAACTCTTTGGCGATCATTTTGCTGACCTTCTTGATACGGCGGGCTGTTTCGAAGTAGATCTTCTGTGCCGGGAATACCAATGTCGCGTCACCGGAGTGGACACCGGCAAACTCGATATGTTCGGAGATGGCGTACTCGACCACTTCGCCATTCATGGCTACTGCGTCGAATTCTATCTCTTTCGCCCCTTGCAGGAATTCGGAAACAACTACCGGATATTCTTTGGAAACCTTGGCTGCCAAGTTCAGGAATTCGATCATCTGCTCCTTACTGTGGCATACGTTCATGGCTGCGCCGGAAAGCACGTAAGACGGACGGATCAGGATTGGGAAACCGACCTTTGCGATAAAGGCGTCGATCTCTTCCATGCTGGTCAACTCGGCCCAACGTGGCTGGTCGATACCTAACGTATCCAGCATTGCGGAGAATTTGTGACGGTTTTCGGCACGGTCGATCGACAGTGGTGAAGTACCCAATACAGGTACGTTCTGGCGGTACAGCTTCATGGCCAGGTTGTTCGGTATCTGTCCACCTACGGAGACGATTACGCCCTTCGGCAGTTCTAAGTCCATGACATCGAGCACGCGTTCGAACGAAAGCTCGTCGAAGTACAGACGGTCGCACATGTCATAATCAGTGGAAACCGTTTCCGGGTTATAGTTGATCATGATGGATTTATAGCCTAACTTGCGGGCTGTCTGTGCGGCATTCACCGAACACCAGTCGAACTCAACGGAAGAACCGATGCGGTAAGCGCCCGATCCCAGAATCACGACGCTCTTGTCGTTCGGATAGTAAGAGATATCGTGCTGGCTGCCGTCGTATGTCATATACAGGTAGTTCGTCAGTTCGGGATGTTCCGATGCGATCGTATTGATGCGTTTTACACTCGGCAGGATACCTAATTTCTTACGCAGGTTGCGCACGCGGATATTTTCCTTTTCCATGTTGCCTTCCGGGTTTTCAACATAACGGGCAATCTGGAAGTCGGAGAATCCCAGGCGTTTTGCTTCCTTCAGCACATCTTCCGGCAGGTCTTCGATCTTATCGTAAGCAGACAATACTTTCGTATAGTCTACGATGTTTTTCAGTTTTTCCAGGAACCACGGAGTGATCTTGGACAGTTCGTGGATGCGGTCTACCGTGTAGCCTTTTTCAAGCGCTTTGGCTACGGCGAAGATACGGAGGTCGGTCGGGTTGGCCAGCGCGTCGTCCAGGTTATCGAATTCCACGTCGTTGTTGCCGACGAAACCGTGCATGCCCTGTCCGATCATACGCAGACCTTTCTGCATGATTTCCTCGAAGCTCTTACCGATCGACATAATCTCGCCGACAGATTTCATGCTCGAACCGATCTGGCGGCTTACACCGACAAACTTAGTCAAGTCCCAACGCGGGATCTTTACGATCATGTAATCTACTTCTGGTGCTTTGTAAGCGGAGTTGGGAGTTCCCATCTCACCGATTTCGTCAAGGCTGTAACCTAATGCCAGCTTGGCAGCCACGAATGCCAGCGGATAACCGCTCGCTTTGGATGCAAGTGCGGAAGAACGGCTTAGGCGGGCGTTTACTTCGATCACACGGTAATCGCAAGTATCGGAGTTGAATGCGTACTGGATGTTACATTCGCCGACGATACCTAAATGGCGGATCGTCTTGATTGAAAGTTCTTTCAATAGGTCCAGTTCTTTGTCTGTCAGTGAACAGGTAGGAGCGACAACGATACTTTCGCCCGTATGTACGCCTAACGGGTCTACATTTTCCATGCTTACAACCGTAAAGCAGTGGTCGTTCTTATCGCGGATTACTTCAAATTCAATTTCCTTCCAGCCTTTCAACGATTCTTCCACCAACACCTGGGGAGAATAGGCGAAAGCGCTTTCTGCCAGCGTACGCAGTTCTGCCTCGTCTTTGCAGATACCGCTACCCATACCGCCCAATGCGTATGCGGAACGGATCATGACCGGGAAGCCGATCTCGTAGGCTGCCTTCACGGCATCTTCCAGGTTTCCGACAGCGTGGCTAACCGGAGTTTTTACTGCTATCTCGTCAAGTTTCTTTACAAACAGGTCGCGGTCTTCCGTGTACATGATCGCTTCGACCGAAGTTCCCAGTACCTTTACACCATATTTGGCCAGTGTTCCGCTGGTATACAGTTCGGTTCCGCAGTTCAAAGCAGTCTGTCCGCCAAAAGCCAGCAGGATACCGTCCGGTTGTTCTTTTTTGATCACTTCTTCAACAAAGTAAGGAGTGATCGGCAGGAAATACACCTTGTCGGCTCCCCCTTCTGATGTTTGAATGGTTGCAATGTTCGGATTGAGCAATACGGTGCTGATTCCTTCTTCTTTCAGCGCCTTCAGTGCTTGTGAACCAGAGTAGTCAAATTCTCCGGCTTGTCCGATCTTCAGGGCACCCGAGCCCAGAACAATCACCTTTTTGATACCACTTTTCGACATAGTAATTTGGGTTGTTTAATTTATTGATTTTATAGAATGTTATAATTGCCTTACGAGATCACAAGGTGCAAAAAAAATGCGTTAGTAAAAATAACTAACGCATCCTATATAACCAAATGATAATCCTTTAAAATAAAAAAATGAGCTTCATTGTCCGACATATAACCGGAAAAGTACGCTGGATTATCCTTATGTGCTTTCTGTGTCATGAAACTCTATCTTCAAAATTTCGGCAAAGATAAGGCTTATATTTCAAACATGCAAGAGATGTTGGTGCCCTCTTTCTGAAAAATACTTTTCAAGTTGACCGAAATGTCCGGAAGATAATTTTATTTTCCTATCTTTATCCCCATCAATCATTCAAATAATTCTGATATTATGAATAAGACACTTTATCTCATTTTTATTTGTCTCCTTTTATGTGCCGGCACCCGTCTTGTTGCCCAGACTTTTGATTATAACCGAGTGAGTGGCCATCCCCGCTTATTGATGAAGCAGGGTGAGGAGCAGCAGATACGAGAAAGCCTGAAAGATAACCCCGAAATGCAGCGCGTCTATAAGCAGATTGTCGGAGAAGCCGACCGGCTGTTGGTCTGTCCGACGTTAACATATAAGAAAGAGGGACGTCGTCTGTTGGCCGTTTCCCGTGAGGCTTTGAAACGTATTTTTGACCTTTCGTTTGTATACCGGATGACCGGCGAAGATAAATACCGCTTGCGTGCCGAGCAGGAGATGGTGTCCGTCTGCTCTTTCGGCGACTGGAACCCGTCTCATTTCTTGGATGTCGGCGAGATGACGATGGCGGTTGCGATCGGTTATGACTGGCTGTTCGATAAGCTGTCTCCGGAAACAAGGAGAGTGGTACGTGAATCGATTCTTCAGAAAGGTTTTGCTCCGTCGAACGACAAACAATATAACTGGTTCCTGAAAGCAGAAAACAACTGGAACCAGGTTTGCAATACCGGGCTGGTATATGGAGCCCTTGCCCTTTTGGATTCGGACAGCAAAGAAGCGGCTGCTGTTATTGAACGGGCTATGTCGTCTGTTCCTCTGTCGATGAAAGTGTACGCGCCTGACGGCAACTATCCGGAAGGGTATAATTATTGGGGATATGGGACGAGTTTCAATGTGATGCTAATCGCCGCTTTGGAATCGGCTCTCGGTTCGGATGGAGGACTGAGTGCGGTGGAGGGCTTTATGTCTTCGGCCCGGTTCATGCAGTATATGGCGGGAACGACCGGTCTTGCCTTCAATTTCAGTGATGCACGCGAAACGACTCAATCTTTTCCGGCCATGTTCTGGTATGCATCCAAATTAGGCGATCCTTCCTTGCTCTGGAACGAAAAAATATTCCTGACACGCGAGGATACGCATTTTACTGCGGAAGAAGAGCGTTTCCTGCCGATTATCTTGATCTATGGTTCCCGCTTCGATATGAAGGAAGTGACGCCTCCTGTCTCGAAAATCTGGACCGGACATGGAAAAGTGCCTGTAGCTCTGATCCGTACCGGATGGGATAAGGGAGAAGGTTTTTATGTCGGGATAAAAGGAGGAACGGCTTCGGCCAACCATGCTCATATGGATGCCGGATCATTTGTGTTCGAAGCTCAGGGAGTTCGTTGGGCACAGGATTTGGGTATGCAGGAGTATTATTCTCTGGAAAAGGAAGGCGTACGACTGTGGAACGGTGATCAGGACGGGCAACGTTGGGATGTCTTCCGCTATAATAACTTTGTGCATAATACGTTGACGGTAAACGGAGAAAAGCACCAGGTAAAAGGAGCGGTTCCGATTCTCGCTACTTATACGAAAGATGCACGGTTGGGAGCCAGCTTGGATATGACTTCTTTGTTCGGTAGTAATCTGAAGAAAGCGACACGCGAGGTTGTGCTTGTGAAGGAACGGTATTTGCAGGTAACGGATCAGGTGCAGGCTGCCGGCCAACCAGCTTCTGTCCGGTGGACGATGGTCACCTCCGCCACTCCTAAGCTGCTCGATTCCCACACGATAGAATTGACGAAAGAAGGTAAGAAATTACATGTGATTATCGACAGTCCTTCGGCTGCCGCCTTCTCTGTGGTCGATAATGTTCCGTCGCATAGCTACGATGCTCCGAATCCCGGTTCTGTCCGGATTGTTTTTGATGTTGATGTGAAAGCCGGTCGGAAGGAAACATTGAAAGTGCGTCTGGTTCCGGTTGTGGAATAATACATGAATGTACCGATATGCCGGGGTACGACAATACCGTTGAATGGGCATATCGGTATGCTTCAATTCCTATTTGTTATTTGCCGAAATTCCAGTTCCTGATGATTTGCAGTATTTCCTCTTTCATTTCCTTCGTTATGTTGTTTTGTGTACTGGGCTGGAAGGCGAGAAACCTCTTGGCTGCTTTATGGAATTTGTCCGGATGTAAAAAAGAGGGGTTTGTATACAATTTGGCGAGTAGGAAGTAGGTATATCCCTGTTCCGGTAAAATCCTGCTGATTTCCAGCAGGTAACTTTCCGCTTTCTGGTATTGCTTGATCGCCTTTTCGTTTTTTGCAATTGCATAGTATAGTTCGGGGGCTGCACTTAGTTTTAATGCCCTGTCCAACCATTTGATGGCAATATCGTGCTGTCCGGTCTTATAGAAACATTCTGCTCCCTCATATAGAAAATCTGTCCGGTGGTATAACTGGACAAACAGACCGGCATACCGGCTGGCTGCTTGTTCGTACTCCTGATTATGATATAATTCCTGAAGCGTCTTCCATTCCCTATAGGTATAGTAGGTATCTTTCTGTCCGTAGAAAAGAATGCAGGTAAGAATGGCGGCGATGGCACTGATATACGGGATACTCCTCTGTGCTCGCTGCTTGTTATGCTTCGGATTGGTCACACATATGGCGGTCAGGAATAAGAGCAGAACCCAGTAGGTCGGGAGTTGGAGCGGATAGGAATAAAGGGCGAAGATTCCGAGTGCCAGAATTCCGCCGGATGCTCCAATCTGTCTGTGTCTGATCCCATAATAAAGGGAAAATGCGAGCCAGAAGATAAAGAACAGCAACCCCGTAATACCTAACTCAAGTCCTATTTGCAGATATTCGTTGTATGCATACTGGGGACAGGTTGCGGTTTGTTTTTCTTTGGAAGAAGCGGTATCGGTTTCGAAATAGGCAGATTGTTCCTTTGCGTATGTAGCTGGAAAGCCGCCTATACCTATGCCGGTTACCGGATGTTCCATGATAGCCTGGGTCGTGATATTCCAGATCAAAAGCCGGCGATCTCCGGCCTGGGCTTTTTGGATATTCCCGACCAAAATGACTGCCGTGATCGCAACAAACAGGATAATCGAAGAGATGGCAAACAGCTGGATGTGGTTCTGTATGGCTTCTTTCGTCTGTTTCCATCCGATCAGCCTCATCCAGCAAACCCAGATTCCGGAAAGGAGGGCTGCAAGCCATACGGGTTGGTCTGTTTTGAATATTAAGGTGGTGATAATCAAAGTAGATCCGAGAATGGAGAAATAGAACAGGAAAGTACGGGATTTCCACAAAGCGATCTTGTCGCAATTCTTAAAACGGAGTAATGTGTTCAGACAGACTGGAAAAATGACTGCGATATAGCCATAGAAAGGCTCTGGTTTCAGCGATGTTTCAAGCAGCCTGAAGACAGGATGGGTGATGGGAGCAGGATTGATGGTATGGCTGATCCCCCAGATGGCCGGAACGATTCCGGTAAATATGATGATCGTAATGAAAAACGGTCGTAATTCCTGATGCGCCTGTAAAGCACCTCTGAGCATAAACCAGAGAGCAACCAGCTGAGCGATGAAAAGGAAACGTTCCGGCTGAAGATTCTCGTCTTTGTCGTAAGAAACCAATACGATACCGAACAGAAGTAATAATAAGGCATCCGGTAATGAAAAGATAAAACGGCTTTTCTTTGTTGTGAATTCCATAAGTAGAACCCCACCGGCTAACAATAGAGATGTGAAATGAAACCAGCAAATTTTTCCGGACAGCGTGCCGTCTGCTAATTCCGGATTCATGGCGAAGATTATACACAATAGTAACATTCCACTCGTTGCGAGTAAAAGTAATCTTAGATAACTAAAAAAATTATTCATAATTATATTTATTAAAATGTGAAAAAACTCTGCTTTCTGTGGGTTGAGAGGCAGAGACCTTCTCACAACTTATCTGTCAGGCATTGCCAAATGGATGGCAAAGAAATGGACCGATGCAAGTATACCCTATTTAAACAGAAAGAGAAGCCAGTGTGTTTTCCTTTTGAGAGGAAAGATTTGAACAGGTCTAAAGAGGTCGTAAAAGTATATTTTGCTTTATTGGAGGGTGAATGTTAGAGTTGACATTTTGTTGACAATATGCAAACGACTGGCATACAGAGTATTTTGATGATAAACGGTAATCCTTATTTGAAAGGGGAAAGTTAAGGTTAGGGTTGTTTTTTTAATGTGAAAAGAGGTAAATAGAGGAAGATTCCTAAGATAGACATGGCAAGCCCGCCGATGGTGCCGGCGGCAAGCGAGAACCAAAACGCTTCCTTATCCGGACCTAACATGAATGGGATGAAGCCTAAGATGGTCGAAACGACTGTGAGGAAAATGGGCGTGATCTTAGCATTCCAGGCTTTCAGATATGCCTTGTAGGGCGACATCAACGGTTTGCGTTGCCGGATTTGGTTGTATTCATTCAAAATGTAGATGCTTGCGTTAACGGTTATGCCGCACAACAGGACGAAGGAGGCAAATCCTCCTTGGTCGAAATTCAATTTGAACCAATAGAACGTGAGGAATACGCCAATGTAAGAGATCGGTATTACAAAGATAACGGCCAAGGGCTGTTTCAGCGAATTGAACAGGATACTGGTGGTAAAGAAGATAATGACGATGATCAGCAATAACAGAAGATATTGTTTATTGTCCTTTTTGTCCCAATACCAGTAAGCGCTTTCCGACTTGGCGGTATAACCCATCGGCAGTATGGCATTGATTTCCTTCAGGTCGCGTTCCTGTATCTTATTTCCCTGATTGGAAGCCCCGATATATTCGTATTGCAGACAGAGGCGGTATTGTTGGTTTACTTTGCAAACCTTCTGCGGCATCTGTCCTTTTTCGACACTTGCAAGTTCTGCTAACTTGTAGGGCTTGCCGTCAATAGTTTGTGGAACATACTGCATGCTCCACACATCGTATTCCTGTGACTGGCGGGAGGAGAGTTTCAGTTTCTCTGTCTCTTCGTTGACGACGATCGTCCCGGTATAAATGTCCTTTCCGAAAACGGGATTGATGGAGGCGAACAGGTCGATCGGCTGTATGTCCTCCTGGGTCAGCCGGGCTTTGTTGAGGTTGAAGTAGAACTCCTGGTAATCGTCTTTCCACCACGAGAACTCTGAATTGATCAGCACTTCCTTGATGCGGCGGTGGGTGAGCAACTTGGCTTTCAGCTGTTCGGCCCATTCGTACAGCTCGTCGTAGTTGTAACCATACATCACGATACGGAAAGAACCGGCTCCTTCGCGTACATCGTTACTGAATCCCTGGTCCTGCAAACCGTAGACTTGCCAGCTCCCCCCCCCCAATTCAAGAGCTTTGCTGATGATTTTGCTTTTCAATGTGTACGGGAAACCGCTCCGTTCACTCTCTTTCGTAAAATAGATGCGGATACCGGCCTGGCGTGCGCTGTAGACGTTTGTTTGGAACTGTCGTATTTCTTTGAAGGTGCTGAGATAGGCTTCCATCCGGCTCATCAAGGTATTCATTTGTGGCAAGGTCGTCCCGTTCGGGAGCGATGCGCTGACAGACAGGACCGTTTCTTCGTTGCGGGTGAAGTAACTTCCTTCATAAACTTTTTGTACGAACAGGCGTAGGGTCCCGCCCAACGCCTTATCGACGATGGGTTTGATCTTCTCCTTGTACGTCTCGTTGGAGGCGAATTTATTATATGTATCGATTAGCAGGGTGTCTGTTGCCGTGTAGACCTTCTTTTTGTCTTTCGTGTCGTATTCGATTTTTTCCGGTAACAGGAAAACCGGGATGCCGAATGCTAACAGTAAAATGAAACATGCCAATTTCTTCCATCCGCAAAGGAAATCGATCTGACATTGATAGTACCGGTTGTAGTAGACAGGGAAACGTTTGAGAATGCGGTTCGTTCTTTTTCTGATCCGGCTTTTCCATGTATACTCGGTCTCTTCTCCGGATATGTTCTTTTTTCCGCTTTTTTTCCATTCCAGGTTCATCTTATCGATTAGGGCGGGAACCAGGAAAAGCGCGATCAATAGGGAGACTCCTAAATTGATGATGACGACAGCCGCAAAATCCTGCAGATTGAGGCGTATCTTTTCATCTAAGAAAAAGATAATGACCAGTGCACCTATCGTTGTCAAAGTGGCTGCCAATATGGATAGGATTGCCTTTCGGTTATGTCGGTTCCGGATATGTTCCGTCATGACGATCGTGTTGTCGATCACCAGGCTGAGTGAGATTGTGACGCCTGCCAACGAATAAAGCTGCATTTCCAGTCCTGACAGATAATAAAGGATGACAGCAATACTGAGGTTGATCGAAAGGCTGATGATGATCAGTAACAGATATTTTATCTCGCGTGTGATCAGCAAGACAAACATCAGTAGGATCAGGACGGTGAGCCCCGTACGGACATAAATCTTGTTCAGTTCGTCCTGAATGAATTCGGTCGCGTCATAGCTGGTATGTATTTCATAACCGGGTGGAAGCAAGGTACGGATATGTTCCATTTCGGCTCTTACCCGTTTGGCAAGTTCCAGCTGGTTCGCCGTCTCCTCGGCGCGGATGGACAGATAGATGGAATTCAAGCCGTTGATACGGTAATAACTCTGTGGAGCCTCTTCCTGACGGGTGACTTTTAGCAGTTGGTCCAGGCGGATCAGCTTGCCGTCTTTGTTCAGGACGGTTATAAGCGATGGGTTGAATCCGTCTGTTTCGTTTTCAGGAACCAAGGCGAGACGTATCCACTGGCTACTTTGTCCTTCTTTGCACGAAGTCGCCAACTGGGTTTCCACGTTTCCGGTTCCTAAGAATTCTTTTTGATAATACTGGCTGATCGCTTTCTGTATATCCGGGATGCTGATACCTAACGTTGCCAGCTGACGGCTATCATATTCCAGTCGCCATTCCATCGGGGTGGCACCGCTGACATCGATGCGGTAGATGCCGGGAATCCCGCTTAGGCGAGGTTTTAT
>ULXO01048603.1_pt1 | contig 13661 bp, 13 predicted proteins | sample 1961391 | NCBI WGS metagenome assembly ULXO01 (sample SAMEA4835841, study PRJEB28245) | human gut metagenome | biome: gut microbiome; material: fecal sample | place: Denmark | collected 2008 | reverse complement strand
GCAAAATTTTGATTTATTCTGTCGTCACTTTGCCGTCACTGGTTGCCGTAACTTTTAGCTCATTGATTAATAACTGGTTAATAGTTGAAGTGACGGATGATGACAAAAATGTGGTTTTAAAACTCTAAGAGTTGAATTAACAAGCTAATTACAAATGAAGTAAACTTTAAAATACACTCTGCAAATCTTTCAACTTTGGATGCTTACTGTCTTTTTCAGAAAGTATCACTTCTTCAACAGGAATACGCCAATCAATATTTAAATCCGGATCATTCCAGGCTATTGCTCCTTCACTCTGAGGTGAATAGAAGTTGTCACATTTATACTGAAAAATAACCTCTTCACTTAAAACACTAAATCCATGAGCAAATCCACGAGGAATAAAAAACTGACGATGATTATCACCAGTTAACTCCACTGATACATATTGCCCAAATGTAGGAGAGCCTTTTCTTATATCAACAGCAACATCTAACACTGCCCCTTTTATAACTCGCACTAATTTACTTTGAGCAAAAGGAGGTTTCTGGAAATGTAATCCTCTCAATACTCCATAGCTGGACTTGCTTTCATTATCTTGAACAAAGGTCGTTTTACAAACCTTTTCCTCAAATTCTCTTTGAGAAAATGATTCAAAGAAATAACCCCGATCGTCTTTAAAAATACGGGGTTCGATAATAATCACTCCTTCTATATTAGTCTTTATAATTTCCATCATTTTATTTTCAACTTTTTACTAAAAGACCCTATACCCTTATAACAAAGGCATAAGATAAATTAAGATAGCCTAAGAGCTACAGATTATCATTTTTTAATTTCACTCTGCTCCACCACAGATTAAGTCCAATCCAAACTATGATATCCCCAACTAGCATAAGTGTATTATCAACATAGGGCATTAGTAATATATTCACCCCGCTAAACACACACGATATTAAAAGTATCAAAAGCATAGCCTTACGTACAGTAAACCCCATAGCTAGAAATTGATGATGAATATGGTTTTTATCTGGTTCAAATGGGCTTTTACCATGATAGATACGAACTATTACAACACGAACGACATCAAAGGCAGGCACAATAAGTGTACTGAATGCTATTACAAAAGCTCCTTGAGTAACAGGAACAAATGCTGTATTCTGACTATATTTTATGGCTAGGAAACTCAGTATATATCCCAAAGTTAAGCTTCCCGTATCGCCCATAAATATCTTACGAGCATGCTCAGCGCTACCAAACACATTATAATAAAAAAAAGGTATAAGAACTCCAAAAGTACTAAAAGCAAGCATGCTATACATCCATAATCCTTTCTCCATAAATAAAAAGCCAAATACTAGAAGAGATACACTGCTCAATCCTGAAGCAAGCCCATCAATTCCATCAATTAAATTGATGGCATTAGTTATAAAAACGACTGTTATTATAGTAAAAGGAATTCCAAACCATGCTGGAATCATATTAATGCCAAACAGACCGTAGAAATCATTAATCCATAATCCAACTACCGGAAATAAGCTAGCACAAATAATCTGAATGACAAATTTTTGACGATAACGAACTCCTACTAAGTCATCTGCAATACCTGTAAGATACAAAATGACCATTCCACAAACTAGGACTAAAAATTCCGGTAAAATGTAAGAGGCAGTAAGAACAGATATGCCATACCCTGTTAAAGTTCGAAGAGCAAGAACCGCACTACATGAAAGTAGTATAGTTGGAAAAAAAGAAACACCTCCCAATCTAGGAATAGCTCGCTTATGTACTTTACGTTCATCAGGAATATCAAACAGTTTTTTTCTAAATGATATTAATAGTATACGCGGAATGATAAGTCTAGCAATATAAGCTGAAATAGTAAAGGCAATTAGGATAAATATAATATTCATGATTATATAATATATAAAATAACGATCGTTATTTCCCCAGTTTGTTTAATACTCGTTTATTTATAGTTTTTCTTTCAATATCCCATAACCAACCCCACTTATTGAAATATTTAATCATCGAACACATATGATATCTCAACAATTTTCGATTTTTATATGATCCTTTAGCATATGCATGATATACTGAAACTTTGGGATAATACATAGTCTGCGCTACTTTTCCAATTCGACGACATAAATCCAAATCCTCTGCATACATAAAATAACGTTCGTCAAAACCATCAACTTGTTTCAAGATAGACATTCGTGCAAACATAAAGCATCCTGAAAGGGAAGGTACTTGCATTTCCTGATCATAATCTGCGAAACGAAGCTCATAACGTATATCTCGTTTTTCCCGGTATTTTTCCCAAAGTCCAAAACGCCTCAATAATAAATCAAATGGAGTAGGTAGTAATTTGCACAGATATTGTAACTCTCCATTGGGATAAAGAATTTTTGGCATCACTAAACCTATTTCCTTATTAACATTCATATATGCAACTAATTGTTCAAGTACTCCTTCCCCAAAATAAATATCTGGATTTACTATAACATGATAAGTTGCACCTACTTCCATTGCTTCTCGAATTGCTATGTTATGCCCAGCGCCATATCCACGATTCATACTGTGAATATAACGAACACGATCTGAAACACCCTCCAACTCACGCAAACGATCATCTGATGAATTATCTATAATAAAAAGCTTATCTACCGGTCCAGCTAAAACACAGTCTATCACTTTATGTATTTCACTCGTACGATGATGATAAGATACTATTGAAGCAGTAAGCATTATTGAGTAGATTTATTTAGTATTATTATTCTATTAATTCTATTTGTTTTATCACTTTGGGGAAAAATAATCTTCCCTATAATCAGTTCAATACCATAATGTAAATAATGATAATTGAAATAATGTTTTAGTTAGAAAAAAAGTGAAATCATGAACATTTTATTATACGCGTTCCCATGAACAAGTCTGAAAATTATATTGCTTAATAACTCTTGCAGGATTTCCTACAGCAATAGAATAAGGAGGTATTGATTTAGTCACACACGATAAAGCCCCAACAACAGAATGTTTACCAATTGTCACTCCTGGTAATATACAAACAGACTCACCAATCCAAACATTATCTTCAATTCGCACTGGATCAAAAAACAACGCTTGTTTCTCTGGAGATACAGATAGGTCAAATATTTCTCTTTCTCTAAAATTACCATGATTAATATCTGATATAAATACTCTGCTAGCAATCAAAACATGATTACCTATTTCCACCAGTTGACCAGCTGCTATATGAACATTATCATTAATCTGTACCCCTTCTCCTAATTTCAAACAAATCCGCCCTTTATCACAATGTTCGTTACACACCTCTAGCCGACAATTTCTTCCTGATGTAAATTTTTTTCCTAAAGAAATATGTTTTCGATTACGAATATCAAAAGGGAAACGTATAAGACGTGATCCTCTATAAAACAAACGTGTCCGTAAAAGACATATTAACATATACATTTTTTGACTAACACCATATTGTTTAACCATACAGATATATTATAACTTTTCCATTACTTTAATTCAAATAATCGATGCTGTCCCCAAACATAAATCCTCAATAGAGAAAATATATTATATCTCACTAGATATAAAAAAAAACGTTTGCGCATAGGCAATGTTTTCATATATGGATTATGGTACCATAAAGGATACTTCTCAATAAATCCACTAAGTTTTTCTTTTATTATACGACCAGACAGTTTGGCTTCTATTGATTTAAAAACACCTGCATATAATAGCATACAAACACCACGAAACTCTATTTCATCCCTATACTCATCGTCTATAAAATTTTCAAGAAATCGAAATCCATCTAACATCGGAATAAACATATCTCTATTAATTGAAGTAGAAAGCGAATTAGATCTATAAAAATAATTATATATTTTTTGGGGTATATAAGACACCTTGTTAGCTCTTGCAATCCACACAGGAATAACTGCTGCATCCTCTCCATGATAAATGTTAGGTATCAGAAACTGTTGTACTAAATCCCTTTTAACGACCAAACAGCACAAAGAGGTAAAAGCCAATGCAACGTAACTATTCTTATTGCAATTTTCTAACATTTTATTAACTTCCAATCCATTTCTAACACCACTTTCAAAACATCGAAAAAAATCACAAAACACAATTTCTGCTTTTGTTTTGCATATTTCCTTAAACATTAATTCCAAATAATTCAGTTCATACCAATCATCGCTGTCCATAAAAGCTAAATACTCTCCTTTCGCAACTTTAATACCATTATTACGTGACTCTCCTGGACCAATATTTTTCACATTCTGAATAATATGCATATTAAGTGCACTTTGCTTTTGGTATTCTTCTAACTGATAATAAGTATCATCAGTCGAACAATCATCAACAAAAATTACTTCAAAATTCGTTAATGTCTGTTTTTCTAAGGAGTGAAGGCCACGCTCCATATATCGCCAAGAATTATAACAAGGGATAACAATTGAAAAGATTGGAGATTTCATATATTTATTTTCTATCTGATGATGACGACAAATTAAAATAGCTAAAAGATAAAAGTAAGGAAGCCGCAAAGGCAAATTTATTTGTACCAATAGTACAACCTTTAAAATCCATAACAAATAAATAGACAAATATCAAAACATAATAAAAACGAGTATCCTTATCCATCTTCCAAAAGGGTAATAGAATCAATTGATAGAACAATAGGCACAAATATCCTCCAATACCCATAAAAAGTGTATGTCGTAGAATTCCTGGATCAACATGCATATAGTATGCTCCATTTTCATAAGAATATCTGCCAGAACCTATTAGAAACTCTACATAATTAAAATCACGATTCCACATTTCCATTAGATGATTAGTTGACGCAGTTTCTATTTGTCCTGATTTACTTTTAGAATAAAGAAATTCAAAAGCATAAGGAAATACTTGTTCTTCTAGAAAAGCATAAAAGTCCGGCAATATAAAACTCAACATAAATATTGTAGCAAACAATATAATAAGTAACTGAAAAGCAAATTTGATCTTTCGATAGATTTTCACTTTTTTAGAAACTATAAAAGCAAACAAGCCGATTGCCACTCCAACAAAACCTGTTCTTCCTGCAAAAAAAATACCCACAAATATTAACAATCCTATAAATACGTTTGTTAATGAAATTTTTTGGCTCAAAAATTCCTTTATATAAATAATAAACCCAATCCCATATACAAGAGATAAATGATATGTCGTAGCTGCCGACAATGCTTTTCCACGAATCATACTGCCAGGCCCTACCACATCATCAGGTTGAAATTTATTAAAATATAGAATTAGTTCACTTAAGGTAGGGTTTGAAACTACAATACATTGAATAAGGGTTTGAACTACAAAAATCCAAGTAAATACAGAAAGTACTTGCCTATCCGTATATTCTTTATACTTTAAATATGCAAACACCGGAATTGCTGCTAATAAATGAACAATCTGTATTCCTACTACACGAAAAAAAGAAAAATCAAAAGTCAAGAAGAATAACGGATAAACAATACTTAGTAATGTTATAATCCACCACCCCAAAAAGACATTTCTTATATAGCAGTCTTTAAAAACCGTACTTACATTATAATAATAAGCCTTGTTAATTATAGCATAGCCATATAACGGGAAAGCTATTAATAAAGAAATTGAAATTCCAGCAATGTAAAAAGCAAAAACATAGCAGAATAGCAAAATAAATAAAAAGATATACTTCACAAGATCATCTACTTTTTATTGATCGTAGAACTTTACCTAATTGTGCCATAATATTAAAAAGAAACAACATATTCAATGCAGCAAATTGTAAAGCCAATTTCCAATAAATAGATATATAAGTAGATTGCCAAATATAAATATTTGCTTCTGAATAGAGGTTATTCCATTTTTTCTGCTGCTCTCCTTTACTGCCTAGAAGTAGATTCAACTTAACAGTAAGTTTCATGAAACATAAATTACCAGCATATTGTTGATATACTTCCTGTTCCTTTAAAAAGACTTCGATTAATTCTAATGCCTCTATTAAATTATACAACGAAGATTGATTCATACGAGTCAAATAAGAACCTGTATTATAATGAATATAGTGATATAACGGTTCCGATACATAAGCGACTATATTAGCATGGAAACATAAAGGAATTATAGTAGATACATCTTCCCACATATTAACCCCTTCAGGAAAGTAAATTTTAGTCCTTTCGTAAAGTTTTCTTGCAATAAGTTTATTCCATGTATTACACTGAAGCTCCCCATTCATCATCCTTTTTATACATTCTTGAGATTCTTGTGGAAATGGCTGTTTTCGTACTACAGAATAACCAATATAATCATCATAAAAGTCACAGACTACAATATCTGCACATGTTTTAAGAGCTTTTCTTAATAGTTTTTCATACATATCCTTCTCTATCCAGTCATCACTATCACAATGTATAATATATTCTCCAGTTACATTATTCAAGCCAGTATTCCTCGCTGCTGCCAGCCCCCTATTTTCTTTATGCTCAATTATTTTCACAGATTTTTTACGCGCAGGATACTCTTCCAATACATGTTGCAAAATATCCATGCTTTTATCCAGAGTACAGTCATTCACAAAAATGAATTCAATATTTTCAAGTGTTTGTTCCATTAAAGAACGCACACATCGTTCAATATATAACTCCACATTATAAATAGGAATAACTACACTTATTTTTATACTATCTACCTCCAACATTGCATTTTATGCTTTTTCATATCGTTTAATAAAACACAAAATCTTTAGGAAGAAATAATGCAAACTAATTTCCATTTTTTTCTTCCACATTCCTTTGCACTGTTTTTTTTTCTCTTGATTAATAGATGTTGGATACTCTCCACTCCAGTCTTGATCCAATAGATGTGGTAAAAAAGCATATATTTTTACACCTTTCTTCCGAATATAAAACCAATCATCGGCTGCTATAAAAGGACGAGACTCTATAATTAAAGAGGCAGCCGCTCTATTTATAGCATAAGCATGAGTAAGAAAAGCGTCATATACATTAGCTACACGATAATGCCCTTTAAGCACCTTTGTACTTAAATACCAATACCATCCAGATAAAAGAACAATACGAGGTTCATTAGTGATTAACAGTTTTTCTAACTCTGGGAGAAGAAAATCAATATTCTGACGAACTATAATATCGTCTTCCAATATCAGTACACATTTTTCCTTTGATTCTAGTAATCGTCTATAACACTTTTGATGACTTAGAGTACAGCCAATTTCTCCAGGGCGAACCTCCTTAGCATATCGTAAGCGGAACTTTTCAGAATCAAAATTCTCTTCCAGTTCTTCTCTATTCATCTCTTTCCCATTTACAGCTTCTATAAATTCACTTGATAACGAAGGAGGTAGCAAAGCCAACTGCTTCTGCATATAGTTTCTACGTTCTATAGCTTCTTTAAGGTTTATAATATAAGCTTTCATGAAATAAAATTATTTACAAGGGTTCACACTATCCAAATCCTTTAACCATGTATCATAAAAAGAAGAATTTTTTCCATATGAATTATCTAGAAAATAGACTCTCTTATATAATAGCACAGATAATATCATAACATGAAGACGCGTTGTATATATTAAGTGGTAGCAACTAATAAAACGTACCCCAAGTTCTATCATTAAAGGACGAAACTTTTTAAAAGCCATTATATCAACTAAAGAAATTATTAAGCGGTTTGACATTTTACAATCTCTCATTTTCTGCTGTAGAGATATAAATCTAGTATACATATTTATTCTCAATGAAGGAGATTCTAAAGAAGGCCAATCTCTAATATCAATCTCATTGGACATAAAGTTCTCTTTATCTAATTCGCATCCCATTTCTTTATCTAATCGCCTAACATATAAAGTTCTAAATTTCTCATCAACTGACCATTTTTGCAAGTAATCCAAATCAATACAAAAAGCCATATCTGGTAATAACAATATCTCATTCAGAAAATTTTCCTTTAGTATATTGTAGGAAGATAAATCTCTTGCACAAATAACCATTTTCTCATGCATAGCCATCTTACGAGCATCTTCTTTAATCAAAAATATATTCTCATAATGAACAGATTGCGGAAAGATTATTATTCGATTTTCGGGATATCTTTCTATCACTTTCAATCGAAACTCCTGCATATCACGCCATAAGTCTCCAAAATTACCTCCACCATGTAACAAAATAATAGTATCTAAAGACAGTTTTGGAAAAGTGCATGTATTACATGACGAATATCCGAGACATTTATAAGGCAGCTTTCTTAAGAAATTCCATTCTCCCTGCCATATTAAAGTATCTCCTATATTAGTATGATAAGGTAAATCCCATAACACATAATCACTATCTATCAATGGGATTAATTGTTTTTCTATTTCAGCACGTAATCTTTCAATTTTTTCTTTCGCTCTCATCATCAATTAAAATTGTATTCTTTTTGTAATGTAATGGTAACCTCTTGATTGTCTACAAATTTTCTAACAATACGTTCATTACCATTCAATAGTTTTCCTCTCAAAATCAAATCTTCTTCTTTGCAGATTAAGTCATAAAGAGAATAAATCCGAGCTATTCGATCTTCCTCAACTATTGATTTACAAATTTCGAAACTGACCTCAACTGTATCTGACTTTTCATAGAAATTCAGATGTAAAATTATGGAATAATCAGCTAAAGCCTCAGAGTCATTCTCATGATGAGCTGTTTCTGACCCTGGATATGAGCAAAGATTTCCTAACGAATAAGCAACGAAACGTTTCTTTCCTGTTTTCTTCCCTAAATGAACCACATGAGGATGATTACCAATAATAAAATCTATATCTTGTTTTGATAACCATTCAACCAAAGATAATGTATATGGATCAGGAGTATTATTATATTGTCCTCCAAAATGCATGCACATTATTATATAATCAGCATTTTTCTGTCTACACTTCTGAATATCCTTACGTAGCTGTTTTTTATATGATAATGCATGAAAAGAATAACTACTTTTTTCTTTAAATATATCATAAAGTTTATTCACGATTCTAGTTAAGTATTGTTTTTTCCGAGGAATCTCCCTTTCTTGATCCTGAAACAAGTTTACCATATAACGATCTTCACCTAAATACTCACCATTTAATGATGCATTGGTACCATAAGTATATGATAAAAAAGCAAATCGAAGTCCGCCAATATCTTTTATAAATATCTTTTCCTTATCAGATTTCTGTGCATAAGTTCCAATGTGCTCCAGCCCATACCGATCTAATGTTTTTAAGGTATGCAATAGCCCAATTTTTCCTCTATCTAAACAATGATTATTAGCTGTTGTTAATAGATTGAATCCTGCTTTTTTCAGACTTTCAGCAAGACAGTCAGGAGTGTTAAAACTCCATTTATGACTAGAATATACTAATTCTTCACCAGCTAAAGGTGTCTCCAAATTACCTATTATATAATTTGACAAAGAGAAACTTGATAATATATTTCTAAAAATTGTATCAAATCCATCCGAATGTGAACAGATAGCCTCCTTTTGTTCAGGCTCTATTAAAATAACGTCAAACGTATCATCTCAATATATACAGTTTTATTTTAGAAGCTATTTTTCTACATTTAGCAGCCAGTAATAAAATCTTCTTTAGAATGGTATTGTTAATTTTATTAAAATCAAAACCATAAATCCATTCCAAATCACTTCTTTGAGGTATGTTATCCTTATTTTCAATAAATCTATCTTGAATATCTTGCCAATAAGGTATACAAATCATTGGATTCATTATTAATCTTTTTTGAATACGAGAACCTATTGTTCCTATTTTATTTTCGACATTTTTAAATCCATATTGAGAAGGAGATTCTCCCTCTGCAATTATTCCAAAAATTGTTCTATAGCATTTTTCACAGTTACAACAATTCTCTCCTCCTGAGCTTTGCCAACAGACTCTTAAAACAATTTTCTTGTGATTTTTCTTTATATAATTACAAATATGAGTAATTTTTTCTTGACGATGAAATTCATATTGATCATGTACTACCTTACAACAGGCATACTCAACATTATTATCAATTGTTGGAGAGCTAGCACACGTTACATCATCATCTTTGGTATAAGAAGAAGCTATATAAACAGTTTTTAGCTTTAAATTAAAAGCTAATGGAGCAGCATGTCCTATCAACCCTATACCATGTTGAAAACCATGCCACCAAGAATCACCAGACTGTACAACCAATAAGTTTAGCATTCCTTCATTTATGAAAGTTCTAAAATTAGTCTTTATATATATTTTTTCTAAACCAAACATGATCGCTGTTTCATCAACGTGTTTCCGTACATTATTCCACCCCAATTGATCTTCTATTTTTATATCAGATCCCCATAATGTTAACAAAATAGGACTCTCATCAATATGGGCAATTAAAGAAGCAAAAGCATCTACTCCTCCACTGAAAAAAACAGCAACTTTTCCTGTAGGTTCTTCGTTATTTTCAATAAGACATTTTACCTCAATACTACCTTTAAAATTCAGCATTGGATACATATCTATGTATCCTTGTTTAAATCTATTTATACTATTATAAAATGTCCTATCTAGCTCTTCTACTTCTAATATAGCATCAGTTAACCATACAATTGGTAATACATTAACAATGAAAGGAATTACAGCAATATTCTTAGGGACTCTTTCTATATTCTCATTATATTCTATTCGAAAAGTGTTCCCTTTTTCAATATTAAAATACTTACAGCAATTACCTTCTATCAAATAACAAACTTCAATGCTATGTTGATTTATAATTACAGAATTAATAGAGATTCTATTTTTCATTTCTTTTATCTTTAATACCCAATTTACATATATGGTTAATTATCTGTTTTTTAATCCATATTCTTTCATCTCCGTTCAGTCCTATCCAATAACTTATTATTACATTTCCACCTAATGAAAAAATAGTTACGAGAATAAAACGAATGAATCCTGCATTTAGTGTCACAAAAATTACAAGAGGTATAATACTTGAAAGAGCAGCAACAAGTAAAGAACGCCCTACTACCTCTGTCAAATATTTAAATACCGGAAAATCAATCATTCTTTTTAGTAATATTAATCGAGTAAACAAGGCTATTATATAAATAAAAAACTCTATATAAAATATAACTTGAGGAGCACTTCCTAATTTAAAAAACAAAAAAACAACAGGAAGATTCATTAAAAATAATAGACTCATAACCATCTGATAGTTTCTAATTTTACCAGTAGCTAAGGCACCATATCCAAGAGTTCCAGACAGAATATCACAAAGTGTACAAATCAAAATCAAGCGACAAAACACTATACCATATGTAGGAATATTCTTCAACCATATATTTAAAATAAATTCTGTCTCAAATATAAATGGAAGAGCCCCAAAAAATAATAACAGGAAAGAGAATTTTGAACTTTTTATAATGATCTTTCTCATTTCATCCAAATATTCTTGAGCATATGACTTTACAATTTGCGGATTAACAGCCATCTGAAAATTGGTAACGAAAGATATTATTGCCGTATTCACCTGAACTGCAATTCCTCGTGCAGCATTCAAGGTTGGTCCATAAAATATATTCAATAATATATTAACTCCTTGCGTACGAGCTATCAAAGCAATATTTGCAGATAAATTCCAACCTGCGTAACTTGTTAGTGAATAAAACATATTTTTATCAAATACAAAATGATATTTACATTCACTAAATTTACATTTACAATATATCCTATAAAATAAAGCTATTACAACAGTTACAGAAAATATGAGAATCGCATATAATTTCAATTTATCATATCCTATCCACATCAACATAAACACAACCAATAACTTCAAGCAAACTTCTACAATACTCATATATGCATAGATATTCATTTGCTCTCTAGCTATAATTATTGCATTATATGGAACTTGGATAACAGAAACAACAAAAGAAAAAATAGAAAATTGATAAACCCATCTGGCTGCATCCATTCGTTCTTGTGGAATATTCATATACGTATTGAGAAACCATATGCCCATTGTCTCTGCCAATAATAGCACAAGTATAGCTACTCCACAATGAATAGACACAGTTAAACTAAATGTATTCTTTAATAGCTGCAAATCTTTTTTTCCAATTGCATAAGATAAAAAGCGCTGTGTCGAAGCAGCCATAGTTCCATTTAAAAAAGAAAACATTGTCACAATCCCCCCCACTACATTATATATACCAAAATCCTCCACTCCAAGTACTTCTAGTACAACTCGGGAAGTATATAATGCTACTAACATTGTCAGCAACATTCTTATATACAACATAAAAGTATTTTTAGCTATTTTATGCGTATTTTGGGAAGACACAGACATCGTTGTTTTCGCACACATTATCTTTTGAAATTATCAAGTATCTTTTTTCCAAATAATACCCATCCTAACACAACAAAGATTGATAAAAAAACAAATAACAAGACATATACTTTCATTCCCAATCCTGAAGCTTTTAAAGGAATTACAGCTGGCTCAACCACAGCAAACACAGGTTTTTCTTCCTGAACTTTAGCTCTAGCAACTTGCAATTGATTAGCAACTTGGCTATAAACTTGATATGTCAAACTCATTTCATTCTGTAAACGTTCTTGCTCAGCACGTACACTCTGGAGAATAAGATTATCATGTGAATCAACGTATTCCGCATACTCTTTTTGAGCTACATAATATTCCTGTTTTCTCTCTTCAAACAACTTTTCTAAATAAGCACAATCCTCTTTGGCCTTTGAAGTCCGATAACCGATAATATACTCTTGTAAACTACGAACGACAGAATCTGCAACAACAGCAGCTACCCTAGGATTCTGTAACGTAACACTAACATTTGTAATTGCAGTCTTTTTATCAATAGTAGCTATAATACTCTTCTTTAAAATATCAATCTGAGTTTTTTCTTTCTTTGTTAGTCTAATTATTCCATTCTGCAATTTTTCGTTAGAGTATTCCTTTTCATCAGTAAACAATGATTTTACTCCACTTATTGCTATACTCGGTAAGCCTACAATATAGTTCCACCAAGGCGAAGATTCTGTCATTAAATAATTAGATAATGTTTGTATTTCTCCGCTATCTATTATTTTCATTTTTAATAATTCCAATAAAAAAGGAGTAGAAGACACAATATCTGATGATAAAGAAGCATTTAATGCATCAGTACTATTCCCCATACCGGCACCTCCACCTAGAAAAGAGGCAGCCAAACCTGTTATTCCACTATTTCCTTTATCGTTCCCCATTTCTGGTGAAAGAGTTACAGCAACTGTATACTGTTTAGGGATACTCAAACCGACAATAATACCTAACACCAAACCAACAGCAGTAGCTTTATAAAGTTGCTTACGAATAGCTAGTATTTTACGAAGAATATATACTAAGTCGACTTCTATTCCCTCGGATTTTTGATCTACTGACCGATTTTCTGACATAATATTATTTCTTTATCAAATTAGCAATAGAAGCAACCATCATACCCAAAGTACTAAACGTGGTGGCATAGCCTAAAATATTTCCTATATTCGTTTTCTTCTTAGCTTTACTAGGCACAATAATCTCACAACCAGGTTCAATCTGTTTCTTACCACTACCCTTCACCTTCGTCAC
>ULXO01003435.1_pt1 | contig 13874 bp, 9 predicted proteins | sample 1961391 | NCBI WGS metagenome assembly ULXO01 (sample SAMEA4835841, study PRJEB28245) | human gut metagenome | biome: gut microbiome; material: fecal sample | place: Denmark | collected 2008 | reverse complement strand
GGTCGAGGAAGACGATTCTTCCGAAGACGATAGAAAACCTGCCTCGGCCGTGCAGGATACGCCGGACGAAAATCGCCGCTAAAATCCGTCTCGAGTTTTACAGTTTGCGCCCGTCACTTTCGACGGGCGCTCCTTTTCCGATTGTGGTCAAAGTAAGCGCCCACAGGGCCTGATTCCGAGAAATGGCAGTTCGCAAGCGTCCGTCTGATTATCAAGAAAATTCCATTCGCGTCTTAAAAGGGCTGGAGCCCGTCAAAAGCCGTCCGGGCATGTACACCCTGACGGACAATCCGCTTCACATTATTCAGGAAGTGCTTGACAACGCGAGCGACGAAGTGCTCGGTGGGTTCGGCGACACGATCACGCTGACGATGTGTGCCGACGGCAGCGTTGCCGTTGAAGACAACGGCCGCGGCATTCCGGTGGGTATTCATCCCACGGAAGGCATCCCGACGGTGGAACTGGTGTTTACGCAACTGCACGCAGGCGGTAAGTTCGACAAAGCCTCAGGCGGCGCCTATAGCTTTTCGGGCGGTCTGCACGGCGTCGGCGTCTCGGTGACCAACGCCCTGAGTCGGCATTTGAACGTCACGGTCTGGCGCGATGGCAAGCAGTACGACATCGGCTTTGCTGACGGTTTCGTATCAGAACCTCTTACCGAACAACCTTCCAATCGCGGCAAAAAGTACACGGGTACGCGCGTTCAATGTCTGCCGGATCCCAAGTATTTTGATTCGCCGACGATTCCGGAACAACAGCTCATCGGCCTGTTGCAGAGTAAGGCCGTTTTGCTTCCGCGTTGTACAGTTCGCTATATCAACGAAAAGACGGGTCAGGAACTGTCCTGGCGCTACGACGGAGGCTTGCGAGAATATCTGTTGGCCGAATTCACCGAACCGCTTCTTTTTGATCCTTTCGAAGCGCAGGGGTGGGCTGAAGAAAACGACGAGACGTTTGCCGTGGACGAGGGTGCACACTGGGTGGTGTGCTGGAGTGAAACCGGCACACCCGTGCGCGAGAGTTACGTGAATCTGATTCCGACTCCCGCCGGCGGCACGCACGAAGCAGGTCTTCGCGAGGGTTTGTTTCTGGCGCTCAAGTCCTTTATGGACGCGCATGGCTTGATGGCCAAGGGCGTGAAGCTTCTCACTGACGACGTCGCAAGCCGCGCCAGTTTCGTGCTGTCGGCCAAGGTGCTCGATCCCCAGTTCCAGGGCCAGACCAAGGAAAAGCTCACAAGCCGCGATGCCATGCGATTGGTGAGCAATTTCGTTCGGCCGCAGTTCGAGTACTGGCTCAACGATCATATTGAAGAGGGCAAGAAACTTGCCGAACTGGTGATTCGCCAGGCGCAGGCGCGTCAGCGCCGCGCTCAGAAGGTCGAAAAGAAGAAGTCTTCGAGCGTGGCAGTGTTGCCGGGCAAGCTCACCGATTGCGAATCGACCGACATCAGCCGCAACGAAATTTTCCTCGTGGAAGGTGACTCGGCGGGCGGCACGGCCAAGCAGGGACGCGACAAGGAGCATCAGGCGATCCTCCCTTTGCGCGGCAAGGTACTCAATACCTGGGAAGTCGACAGCGATCGTATCTTTGCCAGCCAGGTGATTCACGACATCGCGGTGGCCGTGGGCGTCGATCCGCACAAGCTCGACGACGACACGGATCTCTCGGGGCTTCGTTACGGCAAGGTCTGCATTCTGGCCGACGCCGACGTTGACGGCAGCCACATCCAGGTTCTTCTTTTGACACTCTTTTATCGTCACTTCCCTAAACTGATTTCGGAAGGGCACGTCTTTATCGCTCAGCCGCCGCTTTTCCGCGTTGACGTTCCGAAACAGGGGAAAAAACCGGAAAAGAAAATTTACTGTGCCGATGATCGCGAACTCAAGCGCACCTTGAGTAAACTCGAGAAAGAAGGGCTGCCGCTTGAAAAGCTCAGCATCTCCCGATTCAAAGGTCTGGGCGAAATGAGCGAAAAGCAGCTTGCCGAAGCCGCGTTTCATCCCGACACCCGTCGTCTGCTGCCTGTGACGCTCGGCGGCATCGAAAAGGCGCAGACCGACGCTGTGATGGGATTGCTGATGGGCAAGGGGGAAGCAACCGGACGCCGCAGCTGGATGGAAATGCACGGCGACGACGTGGAGGTGGATGTCTGAGAAACCAAACGTCGTCGCGGTTGAAATCGCTTTTGAAGGAGAGAGTGATGGATTCAAAAGGTATTGCACAAAGCGTGATTGTGGCCGCGGGTCTGATCGGCGGTCTGGGACTTTTGGGCAGTCAGCTTTCCGACGGCATCAACGCTTTTGTCGACCGCGATCGCGTGGTGACTGTCAAGGGGCTTGCAACGGCCTCCGTCATCGCCGACGAGGTGCTCTGGCCGATTTCCTTCCGAGTGCTTGGAAACGATCTGCAGGAGGTCTATCGTCAGGCCGAAGCCCAGACGCAGATTGTCAAGGAGTTTCTCAAGTCGGGTGGCATCAAGCCTGACGAAATCACGGACGCCAGCCCCAAGGTTGACGACGCACAGGCCAATATGTACGGCGAAAACAAGCGCGCGTACCGCTACATTCTGACGCCTTCAGTGACCGTCTCGACGAAGAACGTGGACGCCGTGCTTGCTCTTCAGCGTTCGATGAGCGAGCTGATTGCCAAGGGCGTGACGCCGACCGAAGATTACAGCTTTCGCACGATCTTCAATTACACGAAGTTAAACAGCATCAAGCCCGCGATGATTGAGGCGGCGACGGTCAATGCGCGCGAGGCGGCAGAGAAATTTGCCAAAGACTCAGGTTCGACTTTGGGCAAAATCCGCCGCGCCTCGCAGGGACAGTTCCAGATCTTTGATCGCGACGCCAACACGCGCTGGATAAAGAACGTGCGTGTCGTGACGACTGTTGAGTACTACCTCAAGGACTAATCGAGAATTTCGAGCAAGCTTTTGCTCGTTCCGTGTGTTCCTCAAGAGAGCCTTTTCGGCATCATTTGTGTCGAAACAGCCCGCTTCCTTTTTTGGGTTGCGGGCTTTGCAATTTTTGAGGAGTGGATCATGCATATCGTTTGCCATATGGCCGCGAGCGTCGACGGCCGTCTGCACCCGAGCCGTTGGAGTCCGTTTGCCGAAGATTGTTCGGTGGGCGGCGTCTACGAAGAGGTCGCAAGCCAATACGACTACGTGGGATGGATGATCGGCCGCGTGACAATGGCCGAATACAGCGAGGCCATTACGGAGAGCGAACCCGCAAAATTGCGACCGGCTGAGGCCGCACCCGCGCAAGGCATTAAGGTCGACCCGAAGGGACGCAAGATTTCGGTTGCGTTCGACTTCAAGGGCAAACTTCATTACGGCGAGCCTGTACAGGAAACGGGCGAGCAAATCGTGACGGTGGTGAGCGACCGCGTCTGCGACGAATACATTGAAGAACTCCGTCAAAGCGGAGTGGGTGTCGTGGCGGTTCCCGTCAACGGCAATGAACTCGTCCTTGCTATGGAGCAACTTGCCAAGGACTACGGCGACGGCGTGTGGATGCTCGAAGGCGGTGCCATCATCAATGCGGCCTTCATGCAGGCGGGACTTGTCGACGAGGTGAGTACGGTTATTTATCCGGCCATTGACGCGACCAAGGAAAGTCCCGCAATCTATGAAGCCGCGCAAGAGGGGGTGTTCCCCGCCAAAAATCTTAGCCTGCGGTTTAAGGAGTCCAAGATCCTTTCGGGCGGCGCTGTTTGGCTTAATTACGAGGTCGTACCGGCGAAGTGAGGTAATACCGCAAGAATTCGGCAGGTTTTGTTCTCTCAAACGGACGCTTTGCCGTGTACGGCGAGGCGTCCGTGTACAATCGAAGAATCATTGACAAGACGAAGAGCCTGAAGACTCTAGGGTGTCTTTGTCTGCACACTTGGGAGAATAGACCAATGAAGAAGTTTTTCACGAGCGTTGCCGTTTGCGCGGCGGCTGCCATTGCACTGACCGGTTGCGGTGACGATAAGGCGAAGGAACCCGCAAAGACGGCTTCGGCTGACACGACGATTACCGTGGGTGCTACCCCGGTTCCCCATGCCGACATTCTCAACTTCATCGCGCCCGAGATGAAAAAACAGGGCGTGACGCTCAAGGTGTTGGAATTCTCCGACTACGTCAAGCCCAATATGGCTCTGGCTGACAAGGAAATTGACGCAAACTTCTTCCAGCATAAGCCCTATCTGGACAGCTTTGCCAAAGAACGCGGCCTGAAGCTTTCTTCGCTCGTTGCCGTACACATCGAGCCGATGGGCGTGTACTCCAAGAAGTTTAAGGACGTCAAGAGTGTTCCCGATGGCGCCAAAATCGCCATTCCGAACGACCCGACCAACGGCGGCCGAGCGTTGCGTGTTCTGGCTGACGCTGGCATCTTTGGTCTGAAGGACGGCGTGGGTGTCAATGGTACTCCCGCTGACATTGTCAACAATGCCAAGAACGTGAAGATTCTTGAAATGGAAGCCGCCGTGTTGCCGCGCACGCTCGATGACGTTGATTACGCTGTCATCAATTCCAACTTTGCTCTGAGCGTGGGTCTCAATCCCACCAAGGATTCGCTTTTTACTGAAGCCAAGGATTCGCCGTACGCCAACATTGTTGCAGTTCGCGCCGATGACAACCGTGAAGTTTTGCAGAAGCTGAAGTCCGCCATTACGTCTCCTGCCGTTCGCGACTTCATTCTTGAGAAGTACAAGGGCTCCGTGGTGCCGGCTTTCTAACAGGTTAAATACAGATCCTCAAAAAATTGAGAGGGAATTCTCTGAATTCCTTATCTCATAGGGCAAAAAGCGAACCTCCCGTTTCCGAATCTCCTTCAGGTGATCGAAAAAACGGGAGGTTTTTTATGCTGTTTTGGGATAGATAACAGCTTCTAAGTGAACTGTAATCAAGCTCTAGTCAACGCTCGTTACAACAGCAGGAGTCACTGGATTCGACTTTTTCTTTTCCGTCGAGCGGTTGCATGGAGCAGTCTGGGGAGATGCCGCGCGACTGAAGGTAACTGATACCCCATTCATAGATGCAACTCAGGACCGGTCGAAGACTTCTGCCGAGATCCGTGAGCGAATATTCCACCTTGGGCGGCACCACCGCGTATGCCTTGCGGGAAATCAGACCATCGTGCTCAAGTTCCTTAAGTTGTTGCGAGAGCATCTTGGCATTGGCTTGCGGCACGGCTTTCTGCAACTGAGAGAAACGTTTCGTGCCGTCAAAGAGATTCCAAAGAATGAAGGCCTTGTGCTTGCCGCCGATGAGCGCGAGCGTGGTGCGCACCGGGCAGTGCGCGGGTTCGGAAACGGGGTTGTCTTTGAAGGAGGGCATATGGAATTTCTATCATAGTTACTTTTTAGAAAGTATATACCTTAAAGGTACCTTCTTCCCAAAAGAAAGTATTCGATTAGAATCATTCTCACCATGGGAAGGCGAGGCCTTCTTCGCCTAACAGAATTCAATTGCCCACAAGATGCAGAAACTTCACTTTGATGTCACGGGAATGAGCTGCGCGGCTTGCTCGGCGCGTGTGGAAAAAGCCGTCAAGGCGCTCGACGGCTGCTGCAACGTCACGGTCAACCTTCTCAAAAACGACATGACGCTGGAACTCGATGACGCCAAACTCTCGCAGGATGACGTAGTCAAGGCAGTGACGGCGGCCGGTTACGGAGCCAGCCTCCGGGATAACGACTCGAACCCCTCGGGCAAGGTCAAGACTCAAAAGAAAAACAGCCAAGCAGAGGTTCTGCAGCAGGAATTGACGGCCACGCGCAAGCGACTCTATTGGAGCCTCTTTTTCTGCGCGCTTTTAATGGTGATCACGATGCTGCCGATGGTTGGCATCACGTTCTCCTTTTTTGAGGGAGCGAAAAAAGCGCCGGCTTTTGCCTTCACACAGCTCTTGCTGACGTTGCCGGTGCTGGTGCTCAACAAAAACTTTTTCACGCGTGGCTTCAAGGCGCTTGCGGGGCTCGCGCCCAACATGGATTCATTGGTCGCGCTGGGTGCGACTGCCTCAATGTTCTCGGGCATCGTGTCGCTTTACGTGATGTTATATGCGGCGGGCGCCGGTGATTGGAGCACTGTGAGCCACCACGCTCACAATCTCTACTTCGATTCTGCCGCGATGATTCTGACGCTTATCGGTTTGGGCAAGTATTTTGAAGCCCGAGCCAAAGCGAGAACCACGGACGCCGTCTCGCAGCTCGTGAGCCTTGTTCCTGATACCGCGCGTGTGATTCGCAACGGCGAAGAAACGGAGATTGCGGCTGATGACGTTGTTGTAGGCGATGTGCTTGTGATCAAAACCGGTGAGCGCATCGCAGTTGACGCAGTGGTCGTCGATGGCCACGCACAGGTCGACGAATCGGCACTTACAGGCGAAAGTCTGCCGGTGGAAAAAGAAATCGGCAGCAAGATCTCCGCAGCAACGTTGATGCATTCCGGTCATATCCGAGCCAAAGCAACGCGCGTGGGGTCAGATACGACGCTTGCGCAAGTGATTGCTTTAGTCGACGAAGCCACATCGTCCAAAGCGCCGGTGGCCCGTCTGGCCGACAAAATCAGCGGTATCTTTGTCCCTGTCGTGCTTGCGATCGCTTTGGTGACGGCCTTCGTGTGGATTGCACTCGGGGCAAGCGTTGAGTTTGCACTGACACTTGCTGTGAGCGTTCTGGTGATTTCCTGCCCGTGTGCGTTGGGTCTTGCGACGCCCACTGCTGTGATGGTGGGAACAGGCCGTGCGGCTCGTCTTGGTATTCTTTTTAAGTCGGCCGAAGCGCTTGAAAAGTGCAGCGGCATCAATGCCGTGATTCTGGATAAGACCGGAACCGTCACCGAAGGTAAGCCTGTTGTCACCGACATTCGTGTCTTTGCCTCTCATCTGCGCGAGCGGGATCTTTTGAAACTGGCTGCTTCCGTTGAAGTCAAAAGCGAGCATCCCCTGGCTCAGGCGATCGTTCGATGCGCACGTGAAAACGAAACGGGCCTTTTTGAAGCCAAGGACTTCAGTCAGCAGCCGGGAAGCGTTTTCGCAATGATCAACGGCAAGACTTATGCCATTGGTAACCGTACTCTGGTTAAAGACGATGCCTCGATTCTCTCGGAGCTCGAAACTTTGTCCGAAGCGGGCAAGACGGCTCTCGTCGTCTGCGAAGAGAACGTGCCGGTAGGGATCGTAGCCTGCGCCGATACGATCAAAAGCGACAGCGCTGAGGCTATCCGCGCCTTTAAGGCGGCGGGGCTCCGTGTGATGATGCTTACGGGAGATAACGAACGTACGGCCAAAGCCATTGCACGAGCCGTCGGAATCGATGAGGTGGTGAGCGAAGTGCTCCCCGCCGACAAGGCCGCTGTTGTCAAACAAACGCAGCAGCAAGGAGTCCGCGTGCTGATGATCGGTGACGGCATCAACGATGCACCCGCGCTTGCGACGGCTGACGTGGGTATGGCGATCGGTGCGGGGACTGATGTGGCGATCGAATGTGCCGACGTGGTGCTCGTCAACAGCAAACTGACCGACGCGGTGTCGGCTTATGAACTGTCGGGCGCGGTGCTTCGCAATATCAAGCAGAACCTTTTCTGGGCGTTCTTCTACAACGCTATTGGCATTCCCGTGGCTGCCGGCGTCTTCTTTACGACGCTCGGTTGGTCGCTCAACCCTATGATCGGTGCCGCGGCCATGAGCATGAGCTCTGTGTGTGTGGTCACCAACGCGTTGCGTTTGAGGCGCTTTAAGCCGACGAACAAGAATTCTTTATCATCTTTCTCAACCGTTGCTGCGGCCTACGCAGCTTACCAATTGCCTTTGGAGCAAAGGAGTAAAACCATGCAAAAAGTGATCTTGATCGAAGGCATGCACTGCCCGCACTGTTCAGGCGCCGTAACCAAGGCGCTCACAAAGCTTGCCGGCGTGACGAGTGTCGACGTGAGTCTTGAAAAGAAGTGCGCCGTGATCGAATGCGAAGAAACCGTTACCGACGACGTACTCAAGGCCACGATCACGGATCTCGACTTTGAAGTGAAAGACATCGAAACGAAATAACGGCGTTTTGATTTCCGTAGACGTGACCTGAACGGACGACGGTCCCTCCAATGGCTGCCGTCCGTTTTTGTAACCAATTCACCTGAGACGGACGAAAGAAAACGCCCCAAATTGCATCGCAATCTGAGGCGTTCAACACACAGAAAGGCTCAAAAAAATTAGCTGGCCCAGGTGAGGTAGCTGTAGATCGAGAAGACGCCCAGAAGAGCGGCTTCGGCCACGATCACTGGAATGAGGGTCTTGAAGAAGTCCGCCTTGAAGTAGTCAAGCGACACAATGAGACACACGTGTGTGGGCGTGATCATCTGACCGCCGACACCGAAAACGAGAGCGACGCCCACGAGATCCAGAGAACCCGCAGGAGCCAGGAGTGCCACGATCGGCATGACGATGGCCACATGGCCCTGAGACATGCCGGTCAGAACGCCGATCAGGAAGCTCAGGCCCGCGATGATGACGGGAGTGGGCAGAGGAGCGGCCTTGAAGCTTTCGACAACTTGCCCAAGAACGCCCGTAACGTCCAGAAGTTGGATGAAAAAGAGGATGCAGGTGACGTCGCGCAGCAGTTTCCATTCAATGGCGCCGATAAAAATGTCTCTGATCGGAACCGCACGGTTTGTGCCCATCAGCACAAAGACCATGGCCGCCGCTACAACCCCCATGGAAACGGCTGCACCGACACCGCCAAAGACCATCAAAAGGAAGACGGCGGCCACAGGCAGAATCGAGAGCCAAAAGTCCAAGCGATTGCGTTGCAGGTCAAAATCCGGGTCTTCCCCCATGTTTTGGGCGCGCAGGTCTTCGAACTTCATCGGACGCACGAACATCATCCAGCCGATGGCAAACATCAGGGCTGTCACCCAAACAAGGTGAATAATCACGTCGCCCACGCCGACGCCCACAATTGAGCAGGCGAGAATCATCCCAGGAATGATGGGGCTGGAGAATTCAAAGATGTGACGGAACCAGAAGTTAATCGTTGCTTTCTGTTCTGCCGTGATCGTCATACCCTTTGAAGCGTTGTCGACAATCGGGGCTGAGAAGCGAGCGCCGCCCACGGAGGGCAATAATCCTAAGAAGGCCGGCATCACCGCCATCGTCACCTTGGTGGAGTGAATCAGGTGGTTGAGGTACTGCACCATACCCTTCAGGCAGCCGCTCTTGCGAAGTTCGATTTCAAGGCACACCACGAAATAGAGAGCAAAGAGCAGGTCGTATGTGCGCTGCATGGTGAACATTTGCTTGGCGGCTTCACCGAGCAGAGGGATTTCCGGCTTGACGGCGACCCAGATGAGCAGACCGCCTGCCAGAATGGCCGGACCGATTGGAACTTTCTTGCGAAGCGCTACGATGATGAGGAGCATCGCAAGGGCAAGAACGACAAAGATATTCATGTTCAAAAAAGCCCCGAAGGGCACCAAAAAGCAACAGTAAAGTCGATTGTACGCCACGCCGGCAGGTTTCCGTACTGAGAGGCATTTCTATAGTGCGGCGCTTTAGTCGCTTATTGTGGGACTGTTAGCTGTATATGGACACAAAAAAGCCCGAGAAGGTTTCAGCTCTCGGGCGTTTGGCAGGACGACTGAATCTTAGAAGCGTGCGCGCTTGGTTGGCACCCCCGTTGCCAGACGCGTGGCGTCAAAGAAATCCTGTGAAAAAACGGGGGCGGCCTTGATGTTCATGGGATCATGAGGCAAACGCTCAGCCGGCTCGAACATGCCGTCAATGTTGACAGGTTCCGTGTCTGTCATCAGACCTTCGGGAACGTGCTTTACCTGTGTGCGGGCAAACGTTTCGACGAAGGAGCCGCGTTTGGCAACGTTCGAAAAAAGTGCCGCCGGCACTTCGCCCAACGCACTTTCAGCAAAAGTTCGGTCAAAGATGCGAGCATGCGTGTTGGTGCTGAATAATCCCGCCGGAATCGAATGAAGCGACTTGCAACCCATGAAGGCTTCGGAGAAATCCTCGGCCTGAAGGTTGGCTGTAAAAAGCTGGCGGCTAACATGCGTTAATCCACTTAGGGCAAAAACGCCGGTGAAGGTTCTTGCGTAAATAAGCGGGAAAAAAAGTGATTCCGGGACTTCCGTTAGGGCGGTTAGTCCCGCGAAAGTACCCGATAGCGCAACAAGATGTGTATTGTGGGCAAAAAGCGACGACACAAGTTGCGTGAGCTGCCGAGGAGGCTTTGCGGGGTTCCAGATGTGACCTGCCGTGCTTAGCATGCCGGTGGCGTCATCATGCAAAGCAGGAATCGGGGAAATTATGGCCGTTGTCTGTTCGGGCAAAATGATTGTTGCAGCAGGCATCGGGCCGCCGAAGTCAATCTCCAGGCGATGCGTGCCTGGCATCGGGTGATACTCTAGGACAGTACTCGAGATAGGCTCACGATGGTGTTGCGAGGTTTGCCCGTCAAAAGATACCGTTACTTGATTGAGTGACGGGGCAATGGTGTTGCCGGCGGGAATGCGCAGCGTGACAAGACGGTCGCGTTTGCCGACGGTTACTTCTGCGACAAACTTGGTCATGCGAGAGTCTCCTTACCGCGAGGGGTGTTTTCGGTTATTGGCTGAGCTGCAAAGCAGTCGTAGCGGGGCGAATGAGGCGAAGCCACGTAGCTGGTGGGTAGCGCTTTGAGGCTCTTGCAGAAGGCGAACATGCCGTCGGTACTCTTTAAATCGGGAAGCATTGAAACAATGCCGTCGGCAACATCCGTAAGTCGCACGCATCCGGCAAAAGCTTGTTCCAGATTGACGATGGAGGGATTGTTCGCGAAAAGATCTTCCGGAATGCTGCGCAGCTCCCGGCGATCTGCCGCCCAGCCGCAGAAATCGCCCAGCGTTTCGACGGTGCGGGGGTGAAAAGCCGGCAACGCATTATGTACGGCGGTGACGCTTCTGCCTAAACGGAAAGGTCGAACTTCTTCTCCGGCAGTGTGGTGAAGTTTCACGCGATAGATGCCGGGCCGAGGGTAGTTGTGTGACAAGGCGTCGGTGCTATTCCAGTCGATGAGTTCGGCGGAACCGTCGCCCCACTCAACGAATAAGTCTCCCTCGAGTTCAAGGTCGATGGGGTAAAACAACACGATCGGTTCGGACGACAGTGGCGAGGCGTGCCAGTCGAAATCGAAACTCGGATCAGCAAGATTGGCATGAGGGCGAATCCAGCCGGCTTCCTGACGACGACCTTTGTCACACCATGCAAAAAGACGGGGGGCGGCACCAAGCATGAAGCCTTCCAGACATACCGGGAGGTTTTTCTTATCTCCGAAGGGATTGTCGACGTCTCGTAAGAACGGACAATGTGCAAAAGTCTCTTCGCACAGCGAAAGCGTCAGCGCGTGGCGCAGCAGGCCGTAGGGAATGCTTGTGAGCTTGCTTCGGGCAAAAGTGCGCGCGAGACTTTTAATCGATTTGCAGGGCGAGAAAAGCGACACGGGAACGGTCTTAAGCGACACGCCCATGAAGGCTTCGTCGAAAAATGCCAGATTTGGGTTGTTTGCCAGAAAATCAGAACAAAGGAAATTGAGCGGCGCCGAACCGGTTTCCGGATCAGGCGCAAAAAGCGGTGGCAGAGTGTCGGAAGGTTCGGGGCGTCCTTCGGGGTCGGTTTCCCCCATCGTGAGGGTGGGCAGCGCAGTTGAGACGCTTACCGTCTGGTAAGGCAGTCTTTTAAGCGGCATAAAACCCGAGGGAGTCGTCACCGTCACGGTCCGCTTGCCGTCTTCAGCGTATCGGTGCGTACAGGAACTCGTGGCGAGAATATCTTCGCCGGATACCATGCCAGCGACCGAATCCGACGACATGGCCACATCGGCGACCGAGATGTCGCCGTCGCCCCAGTCGATACGAATGTCTCCGATGTGTTCTGCAGCAAATTGCGGCACGGCGAAGAATTCGATTGTGATCACCTCATCTTTGGGACAAATGACGGTGAAGACAAAGGGTTGAGGCGAAGGGATGCGGGAAGCGGACATCGTTTTATTCTAAGGAATAACGCGCTGAATTGTACCGCAGCGGCTGTTCGGACAATGACAAACGCTGCGGCGGAGGTGATTACGGGCGTTTTTCGGGTGGGAGACTTTCCAAAAGTGCGTTGACGATTGTGCGGACGTTCTGAAGACGCGTAACTGCGTTTTCGCTGTTGACCGTCATCTTGAGCCGCGTCAAACTGCCGGGCAGTACTCGGAGATCGCGGCGTTTTTGCAGTAGTGCAAACATCACGGCCGGGTCAAACATCGTTTTTTGAGCAAACGTAAAGACAATAGCTTGTTCGGCTGCGTCAATCTTGCGAATGCCGATGGCCGCGCATTCGATACGCAGACGATGCACGGCAAGAAGCGTCTTGGCTGCGGGAACAGGACTGCCGAAACGGTCGGTGAGGTCATCGGTGCATTCACCGAGTTCTTCGAGCGTTTGAGCTGCAGCGAGCCGTTTATAAAGAGACAGGCGTGTACCGACATCCGGTACATAATCGTCGGGCAGAAGTGCGGGCAGATGCAGGTTAATTTCCGTGAGAGTCTCAAAAGGCGAGTCAAAGGTCGGCTCTTCACCGCGGCGAAGCGAATCCACTGCGCGCTTTAACATCTGCGTGTAGAGTTCAAAGCCCACCTGGGCCATTTCTCCCGATTGTTCGTCGCCGAGAACTTCGCCCGCACCGCGAATTTCGAGGTCGTGCATGGAAAGATAAAAACCGCTGCCGAGTTCCTCAAGGTTCTGAATGGCCTCCAAGCGACGTTCCGCATTCTTGGTGATGGCGCCTTCGTCGGGGATGAGCAGATACGCATAGGCCTGATGGTGGCTGCGTCCTACTCGGCCCCGAAGCTGATGCAACTGCGCCAGGCCGAACTTATCGGCACGGTGCATGATGATGGTATTGGCAATCGGAATGTCAATGCCTGTTTCGATGATGGTTGTGCAGACAAGGACATTGAATTCACGCCGGTAGAACTCGCGCATGACGCGTTCAAGCTCTCGCTCGCTCATCTGGCCGTGGGCAATACCGATGCGTGCTTCCGGTATCAGCTCGGCGAGCATCTCGGCGCGGGCCTGAATGGTATCCACGTCGTTGTGAAGGAAATAGACCTGACCGCCGCGCTTGAGCTCGCGGATGACGGCCTCCCGAATCAAAGCTTTGGATTCGCGGCGCACGAAGGTCTTGATTGCCAGACGTTTTTGCGGTGCCGTGGCAATGACGGAAAAGTCGCGTATACCCTCCAAACTCATTGCGAGCGTTCTCGGAATCGGTGTGGCGGTGAGCGTGAGTACGTCAACTTCGGCGCGCAGACTCTTTAGGCGTTCCTTTTGTCGAACACCGAAACGATGTTCTTCGTCAATCACGACGAGCCCGAGACGCTTGAATCTGACCGATTCGCTCAAAAGCTTGTGCGTGCCGATGACGATGTCGACCGTACCGCTTTCGAGCCCCTCGATTGTTTGAGCGGTCTGTTTGCTGGTGCGAAAGCGCGATAGTTCGGCGACTTTCACGGGCCACGCGGCAAAGCGGTCCTTAAACGTTTGGGCGTGTTGCTCTGCCAAAAGGGTTGTGGGACACAGGACGGCGACCTGCTTGCCGTTCATGACGGCAATGAAAGCCGCACGCAACGCCACCTCGGTTTTGCCGAAACCCACGTCGCCGCAAACAAGGCGATCCATGGGACGGCCCGAGTGCATATCGGAAATTACAGCCGCAATGGCCGCGGCCTGATCGGGCGTTTCTTCAAAAGCAAAACCTTCGCAGAATGCCTGATAATCCGACGATTCTGTTTCAAATGCAAAGCCCTGCTTGGCTTCGCGCATGGCGTAAAGGTGTAGGAGTTCGGCTGCGGTG